>ENA-OWPM01000251-OWPM01000251.1-human-gut-metagenome-genome-assembly--contig:-NODE-251-length-71608-cov-8.180859_pt1 | contig 71608 bp, 70 predicted proteins | sample MGYA00248267_ERZ651852 | MGnify/ENA primary metagenome ERZ651852 (study PRJEB26924, sample SAMEA4378228) | human gut metagenome | biome: human gut; feature: human-associated habitat; material: faeces... | reverse complement strand
AAACCAGACAGCAAGAAATAACTAATGTTGTGAGCATAATGTAAATTCCAGTTTGAAAAGGGGAAATGAAAAAGTGGCAATTTCAAATATAAATACAATTATTAGTAATGATATTCAAAAAGTTTGGAACATTGTTTTAGCTGTTGATAAATATAACTCATGGCGAAGTGATTTGAGCAAAACAGAAATAATAAATGACAAACAATTTATTGAATACACAAAAAATGGATATGCTACTACATTTACCGTTACCGTTGCAGAACCATATAAACGCTGGGAATTTGATATGGAGAATAGCAACATGAAAGGTCATTGGATTGGTGTTTTTATAGACAAAGGGAATGAAACACAAATAGACTTTACAGAAAATGTGATACCTAAAAAGTGGTTTATGAAACCTTTTGTAAAAACCTATTTGAAAAAACAACAAAAGCAATTTGTTCTGGACTTAAAGAAAGCATTGGAATAATAAAATTCAAGATTGGAGGGTTGGAAATGGCTTCAAGTAAAGATTATTTACAATTTGTTTTAGAACAATTATCAGAATTACAAGAAATAACATATCGTGCAATGATGGGAGAATTTATTATTTATTATCGTGGAAAAATCGTTGGCGGTATATATGATGATAGGTTACTTGTAAAACCAACAAAGTCTGCAATTTCTTATATGCCGACAGTTACTTATGAAATTCCATACGAAAACGCCAAAGAAATGTTATTGGTGGAAGAAGTTGATAATAAAGATTTTCTGACGGGGTTATTTGATGTGATGTATGATGAACTACCAACGCCAAAACCTAAAAAGAAAAAATAAACAGCTTCTAGTTTACAATTTCATATCCATATACACAAAGCAGTTAGTTTTAGGATTGACTGCTTTTTAAAAAGACACCATTTAGGTGTAATGATGTCTTTTGGGTGTTATTTTATAGGTCATATCAAGGCTCATTCAATCGTGGTAAATTCGTGGTAAAATGAGTTTTTTCTATACTTCAAAATACTTGAAAGTATAGTGTTTATGCGGATAATCGAAAATTAGATATAAAATTTTTAAGAACGCCTAATAGTCCTCTTGCAAATTTCGACTTCACATACTTTAAGCAATGGTTAACCGTTAATTCATCACTAAACCGTCCTATGGAAATGAATGTCTGGGTATGCCCGATTAAGGGCTGCCCGATTAAGGGCGTGGACAAGACCTCGCCCAAAGCACCCGACCCATTAGATGCAGGCAGAATTACTTTATAAAAATCCAAATTATCTGGTGCAATTATGTAGCGAGAATCGACCCAACGGTAAACTCGTTTTGTTCCCATCAAGCCTATCAGTTTTATAAATTCCTTATCAGAAACTAAAGGTTTTTCCTCATAGAAAAGTTCATGTAGGTTTTCAAACGCGTTTGTGCGCAAGCGCAGGCGCGTCGGGTTGGGATCCGCCTTTGATTTCATTCTGGCAAGCAACTCTGGATGCTCTTCGGTCATTTTGGGGGATGCTTTATAACTTAGAGCAGGATAAACGATATCCGAAAGAAATTTCGTGCTTTGTGCAAGAGTTTTCTTGATAATACTATTCAACTCAGGGAATGCTGTGAAGATTGAAATTGCCCCGAAATCTCTTCCCTCATCACGCAGAGTAACAGCCACGCCACCTTTGATGTCGGTATTCGGGAAGACTTCACTGCTTTTCTGTTGGTAACTCAAAACCTTTAGATGCGGGTCAGAAAGCATTTTTTGATTCCAATCCTTAGGCGTATATCCGGCATTAAAAAGGAATCTGGCAGGTGTAATAAGCTCAACTTTGCTAGCGACTTTATAACTCTGCTCCATAAATACATGGTAAATAGGAGGCATTCGAGTGCTCTCGCTATCCGTTTGCTCTTGATACGGCGGATTCCCAATCACATAATCAAACAGTTTCTTTCCCATAACTCACATCTCCTTCAGTTTTTTGAAAAGCATGGAGTTTTTACTTCTCCAGTCAAATATCCTGCACGGTACGGCTTCCGGCTCATCGTCTTTTTCGTCACCCATATCCCCGAACATATCAAAGAGCGTAATCTGACGAAACTCTTCATATGGCTTTCCGAGCGGAACGGTGTCCTTCAGCCCGTCCATCTGCCAGATATTCCAGGCGATCTTATTTGCCATCTGCCGCAGGAGCTTGTCATCCGGCCGTCGTTCCCAGCGCTCCTCGTAGTAGTCCGTAAAGGTCAGCAGCAGATTGATCCGCGCGATCAGCACATTGTCGCCCTGATACTCATATCCGTAGCAGGCCTCAAATGCCCGGAGCGTCCATTTCAGCCAGTCGTCATAGTCTTCCGTATTCTCATTTACTATGCGCAGCTTCCGGTCAAGCATTCCGATGCGCCGCACGGGCGGGACGATCAGCTCTCCCGTCGATACATCATACCGGGAAACCAGATACGGCGCCTCGCCGCAGGTGATCTCCAGCCGGCGGGAGTCCACATAGTGCTGCCACTTCTTTTTTTTCGGTAATTCGATCTTCCCCTCTGATATCGTCCAGGTATGGTCGCTGTTTTCCGTGTTAAACACGCCGCTTCGCCCGAACCAGTCCTCATCGCAATGATTGTTCATCTGATTGCAAAGCCATGCAGGCGTAAACACCTCCGCTTTCTTCCGTGTCCGCTGCGCCTGCGCCTCCTGCGACTTCTGTATGCGTGGGCGGATGAGATCGGCTCGGCACAAGAGGGCGTTTGCATCCAGCTGCACCTTGTCCGTGAATTCTTCGCCAAACTCCTCATAAGTGTCGGTCGCCCATATGATATTCTTTTTTGTCGTTTTATCTTGAAGCAGCACATCCAGCACTTGCGCAACAGGATAGCTGCTGATATCAATTAGTTTTTCCACAAGAGGAAATCCCTCCTTTCGCATACAGCTGAAAGATATTTCTGTACAGCTTTCAGTGTCAAAGCCAACAAGCACTTGCTGAACTGCATCACAATGTCCTCCAGCTGCCGCCGAGCATTTGGAAAGCCTGCTCCATATACTCAGCCACACCATCGATCCTTGCTACAGCCTCATTCGACCTTACTGATTCTTCTATAACGATAAGATAATCTATGCTATCAATATAGTAATCAAAAATAAGTATAGCACAAAATCCCTGATTCTTCAAAGTCTTTCGCGTAATTATATCTTTATCCGACAGACAATTTTCGCGAACATCGGTTTGAGCCCTGTCTCTCAAATATATTTAGCTGTTGCTTGCATCGCAAAGATATTCAATTTGCACAATCGTGTTTTTGATCTTCTTCTGCCGAACGCAAGAAACGGTTCCTTTTATGTAGGAGGGTGTATGCTCGTAACGCCCGTCTGAGAGATAAATGAGCGGCTGCACGAAACATTTTCCCCATACACCACCTACACCCGGCAGGGCTACAAATCGCGGATGATATCCCCAATCCAAGGCCAAAGCGCATTGTCCGAACAGAAATCGCCAACGTGATAACAGCAAGTTGCAACAAATATAATACCGCGGCGCCTTCTCATCAAAAGAAGGCGCCGCGGTTTATCGCATATTCATCAGCACGCTTTTCTGCTTGGCAATCTCGATTACTTCCTGGTCGCGCAGGCTATTCAGGTAAGTCTGCGTGATTCCGATATTTTCATGTCCCAGCAAGCGACTGATCGTATAGAGATCCGTACCCATTTTCACCTGCTGCTGCGCGAAAAAATGTCGGCATGTATGCGGCGATACGCGAACGCCCTCTATCCCCTCTCCGCGCTTGCGAAGAACATACTCTACAGCACCGTCCGTCAACTGCCTGCCATGGAACGACAGAAAATAAAATGCGTCATGCGGACGAAGCATAAAGTACTTCTCTTTACCGCTCTCGTATCTGAGCATCGCTTTTTTCAGGACAGGCGTAATCGGCACCACGCGCTGCTTATGGTTCTTGCCGTTGATGATGATAAAATCGTTGTGAATGTCTTCCTCACGGATGCAGCACAGCTCCCAGCAGCGAATTCCGGTCTCAAAGAGCAATGTCAGAATCGCATAGTCACGCAGCGAGAGATAATCATGCCCACGGCAGCTTTGCAGCATGCTCCGCACCTGCTCCGGAGAAAAGGCCGTGATGACCGGCTTCTCCTCCTTGCACCACTTGAACGTCTTGCGCGTATCAAAGCCGCCGTATCCTTCCTCATAACAATACTGAATGAACGATTTGATCGATTTGAGCACGCCATTGATATAGGTGCCCTTGCGCCCTGCCTCGCTCATGCAGCGTGAAAACTGCCGCACAACTGCGGGCGTGAGCGCCTCGACAGTCTCGACGTGCAATTTCTCTGCGCAAAAACGCAAAAAGAGATTGAGGTTACACCGGTAACTCCGAATCGTCTTCGGGGTATACTTGCGAACCTCAATCTCAACCAGATACTCATCGACAGCACTTTGCATCTTCATACCTATGTCCTCCTCATGTATGTCACAACAGAGGTGGCCATGTATGTCGCAGCTGACGCCGTGTTACCCCGCAGGAAACGACGTCTGAAGCTGCAAAGCGCCATGTTATCCGTCAAATATACTGTTTTATGTCCGGAAACGCATGCGTTTCACAGGCAGATCACTCTTCCCAGTTGTGCCACACGTTCTGGACATCTTCGTTGTCCTCGAACATGTCGAGCATCTTCTGGAGATTCTTAATGTCGCCCTCATCGGTGAGCTTGATGGTGTTCTGCGGCACCATCTCCACCTGCGCGCTCAGCAGCTCATAGCCGTCGTTCGTGAGCGTCTCGGCCACCGATGCCACATCGTCGGGATCGGTATAGACCGTGTAAACACCCTCGTCGGGCGCAAAGTCGGCCGCGCCGGCTTCGAGCGCGTCCTCCATGACCTTGTCTTCGTCGAGCTCCTGATCCTCGTCATTGATGACGATGACGCCCTTCTTATCAAACGACCACGACACGCAGCCGGTCGCCCCCATGTTTCCACCGTACTTATCAAAGTAGTGGCGCACCTCGGAGGCGGTACGGTTGCGGTTGTCAGTCATCGTCTCGACGATGATGGCGACACCGGACGGACCGTAGCCTTCGTAAGTGATGGACTCGTAGTTATCCGTGTTGCCGGAGCCGAGCGCCTTGTCGATCGTGCGCTTGATGTTGTCATTCGGCATGTTGGCGGCTTTCGCCTTGGCGATGACAGCTGCGAGGCGGGAATTGTTATTGGGGTCGCCGCTGCCGCCCTCTTTGACGGCCACGATCATCTCGCGGGCGATCTTCGTGAACGCCTGCGCGCGCTTGGCGTCCTGCGCGCCTTTGGTTTTCTGTATATTATGCCACTTGGAATGTCCGGACATAGTCACAACTCCTCTTGCTAAAATGCTTTGAATATTTTAGCACACTCCGGGCCGCGTGGCAAGAAAAATCCGCATATTTGCGCGAAAACTACGCCTGCGTTTTGGGAATAAGGAGATATTGCGGCGCCTCAGCCATGGCGGCATCGTCCGTGAGGCCGTTCGTTTCGCGGATGAGCCGCTCGCTCGAGCAGTAGCGCTTGGCAAGCGTCCACAGGTCTTCCCCGCCCCAGCGTACGATCGTCAGCGACGGTACAGAGGCATACGGGCAGGCGCGCTCCTGCGCCGTCGCCCCGGTGACCTGCCGGAGGTTGGACTCCTGCAGTGCGGCCGTCCGCACCGTCACCGTCACGCGGATCTGAAACCCATCCGCCGTGACCGTCACCACCGGTTCTTCCGGCTGCACGCTCAGCAGCTCCAGCCGCGCGCCGTCGGCCGGCTCGAGCGGCAGGTGCAGACGCTTTTCCATGCAGGATACGTGCTGCTCCGTGTCCGCCGCGAGCAACCGGACGAGCACGTCGCAGCCGTCCTCCGTCATGCCGCAGACAACGGCCCGCCGGGACACGACCGTCAGCGAGGCGGCCTCGCACGCGAGCGTGCCCTCCGCCGACAGGCGCAGCGGCTCGCCCGGCTGCACCGTACCGGCCGCTACCGTCTCGCGCTCGAGCGTGAGCTCTGCCGTGTTGCAATAGGCGTCCGTCACGCAGTCAGCCTCCGCATCCGCAAGGCACACCGTCTGCGCGACAAGATGGTACTCCGCCTCCAGTGCCGCGCCGTCGGCCGCGGCGCTCACGTTCAGGTAGGCCGCCGTGAGGTTGACGGTCGTGTGCAGCAGGCACGGCGATGTGTCCGCCGGGCAGTCGAGCATCTGGGAAAACGCCGTCTCAAAGGTCTCGACCACCGGGCACATCTGCCCCTGCGGGAGATAGGTGACTGCCGCACACACACGCCCCTGCAAAATGACGCGGCTGCCGGCCGCGCTGACATCGTCGAGCAGCACGGTCTCCGTGTGGCAGAGCAGGCGGTCATCCTCGGGCTGGCCGGACAGGAAGCGGTGCGTCTCCGAGACGGTGAACGTCTTTTCCTCCACGGACACCGGAATCTGCACGCGGAGCGTTTCCGTGCGCGTGAACACTGCGCCGCCGTCGCCCTCGATCCGGTCCGTGAGCGCGAGCTCCGTCTCCCGATAAGCATGCAGGCACAGGCTCAGCCGCGCCGTGACACGCACCTTGCGCGAATTGACGGCGCGCGCGTCCAGCGCGGTGAGCGTACAGCGCAGCCACGGCCGCACGTCCGGCGAGAGCGTCTCGCCGCTGATGCGCACCTTCACCGGCAGCTCCACCGGGAAGCTGCGCAGAGCGCCGCCCTCCTCCGCGTAGACCACATCGGCCGCGATGCTGCCCTCGATCTGCGCGCTCTTGTCCGAAAAATCCAGATTCCAGAGGCAGAACGTGCCCTCCGCGACCACGATCGCGCCGATGTCCCCCAGCGCATCGGGCACAACGGCGTCCACGCTGCAGGTCTCTTCCTCCGTGCGGTCAAACACCCGCGCGTACATCATGCGTTTCTGCTTGCCCAGTTGTAGTTCCATAAAGATGTGCTCCTTGTCGTTTTTGTACATCCTTATGCCGGGCGCGCGCCGGTTATGCCGCCATCAACAGCGCAGCAGCCAAATGCCCGCCGCAATGAGCGCACCGCCGAGCGCAAACCACCAGAAGCCGGCCGGCAGCACCAGCGCCAGAATGATGAACACACCGGTGACCACGCACGCGATGCCGATCCAGAAGCAAATCCCCCGCCGTCGAAACATAAAGCACCGCCCTCCGCTTGCAGGTTCTCCCTACAGTGTATGCGGAGGGCGGCGCTTTGGTGCGTCACTTCTTCTTTTCCCAATCATTGACCTGGGCCGAGAGCGCGTACAGGCGCGCATAGCTCTCGTGGCGCTCCGGCGCGATCTTGCCTGCCGCCACGGCGGCGAGGACGGCGCAACCGGGCTCTTTCAGGTGCGCGCAGTCACGAAATCGGCACTGGCCGATATACGGTCGAAACTCCCGGAACGCATATTGCAGATTTTCGCACGAGATGGGGTCGACCATGTCCACCTCAAACGAGGCAAAGCCCGGCGTATCGGCGACGAACGTATCCGCTCCAAGCGCATAGAGCTCGACATGGCGCGTTGTGTGCTTGCCGCGGCCGAGCCGCTCGCTGACGGCCCCGGTCGCAATGCCGAACGACGCATCGAGCGCATTGAGCAGGCTCGATTTTCCAACGCCGGAGTTACCGGTGAAGGCACTGGTCTTCCCGCGCAGTGCATCGCGCAGCTCGTCGACGCCGAGCCCCGTCGCCGCGCTCGTGCGCAGGACGCGAAAGCCGATGGAGCGGTAAATAGCATAGAGATGATCCGCCGGGTCAAGGTCGCACTTATTGAGGCAGACGACCGGCTCGCAGTCGGCATTTTCCGCGATGGCGACCACGCGGTCGATCAGAAACGGATCGGTAACGGGGTTGACGTTCGCCGCGATCATGATGAGCTGGTCAATATTCGCCACCGCCGGGCGGATGAACGCATTGCGCCGCGGCAGGACGGTGTCGATGCGGCCCTTGCCGTGCGCATCGAAGCTGACCTCCACACGGTCGCCGACCAGCGGACTGCACCCGTCGTACCGGAAGCGGCCGCGGGCCTTGCACTCCACGATCTGATCGCCGACGGCCACATAGTAAAAGCCGCTGAGCGCCTTGATGATGACACCCTGCACCATAAGCGTTGTTGCTCCTTTATCTCATCTTTACGGTTTTCCCGGCCCGTCGGAGACCCAGATATAGACCTTGCTGTACTCCGTGAGCTGTGTGTTGGCCGGTGCGCTCTGCTTAAAGACTGTGCCCTGCTTGGCGTCGTTGGTCTCTTTGTACGTGCCGCCATAGCACAGGCCGCTGCTCTCGATGCGCGCGATGGCGGCTGACTCCGTCAGCTCCGACAGGTCGGGCACCGTGACCGGGCGCAGCTCGGGGCCGCCGCTGACGATCAGCTTCACGCTCGACCCTGCGGCCGCCTTTTCGCCGGGCGCAGGCTCGCAGCTGATGACATACTTTGCCGTCACGTCCTTGGAGGCCTGAAACTCCGTCGTGACCGTAAAGCCGGCTTTTTCCAGCGCGGCCGTCGCCTTCTCATAGTCCTCGTTGATGACATACGGCACATCGGTCATGACGACGCCGGTGCTGACGGTGAGCTGCACGTTGATGCCGTCCGAGACGCGCATGCGGCTCTTGCCCGCCGCCGGATCCTGCTCGATGATGATGCCGTCCGGCACGTCGGGATCGACCGTGTATACGACCGTGAAGTGGTAATCGGCATACTGCTTGTCGTTGACGACCGCCTCGTAGGACTTGCCGGTAAAGTCCGACACATCCACGCGCTCCGCCGTGCGGAACAGATCCTCAAGCCAGAAATTCCACAGAAACACAAACAGCAAAATGGCAAAGACGCCGACCGAGAAAATGCCCGTGAAATAACTCACGCGCTTGGCCCGCTTGCGCCGGCGCTGGTATGCTTCCTCCGTCAGATCCTGACCCACACCGAAAAAGGAGTCCTTTTTCTCCGCGCTCTCCCGCCGCCGCTCGACAAGCGGACGCTGCTGATTGAGGTGCTTTTTGCAGGCGTTGAGCGCTTTGAGCATCTCCCCCGCCGACTGATAGCGCTTGCGCAGGTCCGGCTCCATGGCACGAAGCGTGATGCGCTCAAGCTCCTCGGGGATGTCGCTGTTCCACTCCCGCGGCGGCTTGGCGCTGCCGGCGATGTGCATGAGCGCGATCTCCTCCGGGGTATCCGCGTCATACGGCAGGTGGCCCGTGAGCATCTCATAGAGCACGACGCCGAGGGAATACAGGTCGCTGCGCGCGTCGGCATTGAGGCCCTTGGCCTGCTCGGGCGCGATATAGTGCACGGAGCCGATGGCCTGCCCGCTGCGCTCCTCGTGAATGTTCTCGAGCGCGGCGATGCCGAAGTCAGCGACCTTGACCATGTCATCGTTCGTGATCATGATGTTCTGCGGCTTGATGTCCCGGTGAACGATGCCGTGGGCGTGCGCGTGCTGCAGCGCCTTGCAGATCTGCGTGGCGTAGTGCAGCGCCTCCGTGGCGCTGAATACACCGTGCTCCGCCATGCGCTGTTTGAGCGTCTCGCCCTCGATGAGCTCCATGACAATATACTCCGTCTCACCGCTGTGGCCGACATCGTAGACCGAGACGATATTCGGCTGCGAGAGCATGGCGACCGCGTGCGCCTCAGCCTGAAAGCGGTTTTTCAGCTCGGCATCCGCCGCCATCTCATCGCGCAGGATCTTGACGGCAACATAGCGGTGCAGCTTGTGGCACATGGCCTTGTAGACGACCGACATGCCGCCGCTGCCGATGATCTCCAGGATCTCGTAGCGGTCGTCGAGCATCTGACCGATATAGCGATTCATTGATTGTTCCATAGTGATCCCCCTGTTGCGCTTCAGCGGAAAAGAACGAGCGCGGTCACATTGTCGCGCGCACCGCGTGCCAGCGCCGCCTCGATCAGGCGGCCGCAGATCTGCTTTGCATCCCGCGAGTCGCGGCAAAAATCATGCATCTGGCCCTCCGACAGCGTGTTGGACAGCCCATCCGTGCACAGCAGCAGCCGCGCACCCAGCGGAAACGGCAGTGTGCGGCAGTCCGGCTCGGCCTGCGGGCCGACGCCGACGGCGCGCGTGATCACGTTCCGCCGCGGGTGACGGTGTGCCTGCTCCGGCAGCACCTGACCGCTTGCAACCAGCTCCTGCACGAGCGAGTGATCCGTCGTCAGCTGCTGCATTCGGCGCAGCCCGACCAGATACGCGCGGCTGTCGCCAACGTGCAGCACCGTAAGCCTTCCGCGGCGCACGCAGGCGGCGACGATCGTCGTGCCCATGCCGCGCAGGTCAGGCTCCGCGCACGCACGGTCATAGACCGCGCGGTTGGCCGCGTCGCAGGCGTGGCGCATGGCGGGTTCGACCGCGCTGCCCGCCATCATTTCGCGGCGAAAATCCGCCAGAAACGTGGACGCTGCCAAATCGCTTGCGAGCTTCCCCCCGGCAGCGCCGCCCATCCCGTCGCAGACGACGGCGACGGCGCAGCCCTTGCGCCGGATGTGCGCGCAGGCGGCGCGATCCTGATTCTCCTTGCGGACGGTCCCCCTGTCCGACTGTGCAAAGCAGTTCATGGGCTCTCTCCCTTCAGGCGCGGTGATCGGCGACCTTTTTGCGCAGCTGGCCGCAGGACGCATCCACATCGCTGCCGAGCTTGCGGCGCACGGTCACATTCACGCCCGCCCGCTCCAGAATGCGGATGAACGCCTTGAGATGCTCCGGCGTGGACGGCCGGAACGCGCGCTCTTCCACGTGGTTGAGCGGGATGAGGTTCACATGCGCGCAGACACGCCGCGCGTGCTTGGCCAGCAGTCTGGCGTGCTCCGGCGTGTCGTTCACGCCGTCGATCATGGCGTATTCAAAGGAAATGCGCCGGCCGGTCGCTTCATAATACCGGGCGCAGGCGTCAATGAGCGCCGCCACGCCGCGGCCGTGGTTGGCCGGCATGATCTTCGAGCGGGTGGCATCATCCGGCGCGTGCAGGGAGACCGACAGCGTCAGCTGCAGGTCGCGCGCCGCCAGATCGTCAAAGCGCTCGATGAGGCCGCACGTGGACAGCGAAATGTGGCGCATGCCGATGTTTTCCCCGTCCGGGTGGTTGACCAACTCAAGAAAGCGCATGACATTGTCAAAGTTATCGAGCGGTTCGCCGATGCCCATGAGGACGATGTTGGAGATCTTGCTGCCGGACTCCCGCTCGGAATAGAGCACCTCGTCGAGCATTTCCGATGGCTCAAGATTGCGGATCAGGCCGCCGATCGTCGACGCGCAGAACGCGCACCCCTGCCGGCAGCCGACCTGCGAGGAAATGCAGACCGTATTGCCGTGCTTGTAGTGCATGACGACGGTCTCGACGGCGTTGCCGTCGCCGAGCTGCCAGAGATATTTGATCGTCCCGTCGATGGCTGACACCTGCTTGCGCAGCATCTCGAGCTTGGAGATGAAAAAGCGCTCGGAGAGCGCGGCGCGCAGGTCCTTGGACAGGTTCGTCATCTCGTCAAACGACGTCACGCCGCGCGCGAGCCACTGAAAAATCTGCTTGGCGCGGTATTTCGGCTGCCCCATTTCGGCGAGGGCCGCCGCGATCTCCTCGGGGAGCATGGCTTTGATGTCTCTCATTCGTGTCTCCTCAGCTTACAAACAAAAAATCCGTCCGTGCCGTGTTCCTGCGGCCAGAAGGTGAACATACCGTCCGCCGTGTCCGCCCCCGGCAGCGGCAGCGAAAATGCCTCGGCAGAAAACTCCGGATGCGTGTGCAGGAAGTCGCGCACCACGTCCTCATTCTCCCGCGCGAGCACCGTGCACGTGGAATATACCAGCACGCCGCCGGGCTTCACGCACGGCGCAAGACCGGTGAGAATGTCGCGCTGAATGGCCGGCAGACGCGCAAGCTCCGCCGGATCTTTGAAGCGGATCTCCGGCTTCTTGCGGATGACGCCCAGACCGGAGCACGGCACATCGGCCAGCACCACGTCCATCGCTCCGATCAGGTCCGCATCCGGGCGGCGGGCATCCATCGTGCGCGTTGAAATGCACGTCAAGCCCAGCCGCTCAGCCCCGGCGCGGATGCGCTTCCATTTATTTTCGTGAATATCGCAGGAAATCATACATCCCTGATCGTGCATCTGCACTGCGGCGGCGAAGCTTTTGCCGCCGGGTGCGGCGCAGGCATCGAGCACGCGCATACCCGGCTGCACGCCGGAAACGAGCGCCGCGCAGTGCGCGGCCGCGTCCTGCACATAAAACCAGCCATCAGCAAAGGCGCGCGCGGCCGCCAGATTGCCGCCATGGCACAGCAGCGCGTCCGGAAGCCACGGGTGCGGCTCTGCCTCGATGCCGTCCGCGCGCAGGGATGCAGCCAGGGCATCCGCCGTCGTTTTCATGGTGTTCACCTGCAGGCAGGCCGGAGCGTCGGCGTTGTTCGCCGCCAACGCCTGCTCGGCAAACGCATAGCCATGCGCGTCGATATACCGCTGTGCCAGCCAGCGTGGGTGGCTGTAGCGCACGGCAAGATAGTCCGCCGTGCCCGCGCCCGGGATCTCTGGCAGCGCGTCCCGGTGCTCCGCCACACGGCGCAGCACCGCGTTGACAAGACCGGATGCACGCGCACAGCCGCCCTTGCGGCAGAGCGCGACCGCCTCGTTCACGGCGGCGCGCGGCGGGATTTTATCCAGCAGCACGATTTGATAAGCCGACAGCCGCAGCAGGTCGAGCACCTTCGGCTCGAGCTTTTGCAGCGGCGTTGTGCAGTAGACGGAAAGATAATGATCCAACAGGGTCAGATTTTGCAGCGTGCCGTAGCAGATGCGCGCCGCAAGCGCAGCATCGCGCGGCTCCAGCTGTGCATTTTGCAGGACGGCATGGAGCGCAGCGTCCGACCACGCGCCGTTTTTGCGCCAGCGCTGCAGCGCAGTCCAGGCGGCTTCCCGGGCAGTCATGGCCATGGTCAGCCCTCAACGGGCAGCGTGTGCCCGAGCAGGTAGTCGGCCGCCGACATGCGCTTTTTCCCCGGCGCCTGCAGCTGCGTGATGCGCACCGTCTGCCCACCGGCGCAGGCGACCGTAACGCCGTCTTTCCCAGCGGCCACGATCGTTCCGGGCGCTTTGTGCGTCGTGCGCTCGGAGTAATCCGCCGCATGGATCTTGAACGTCTGCCCGCCGAGCTCCGCTGTTGCGACGGGCCACGGCTCGAGACCGCAGATGTGCTTGATGATCGCGCGCGGGTTCTGATCCCAGTCGATGGGCGAATCGTCGCGCGTGAGCGGACGGGTATACGTCGCCTGGCTGTGATCCTGCGGCGTGCGCGGCGCGGTGCCCGCGGCGATATCGCGCAGCGTGCGCACGAGCAGATCCGCTCCCATGACGGCAAGGCGGTCGAAGAGCTCTCCCGCCGTCTCGAATTCGCCGACCGGCGTCTGAGCGGTATAGATCACGTCGCCGGTATCCATTTCGCGGTCGAGGTACATGGTCGAAACGCCGGTCACGGCATCGCCGTTGAGCACCGCCCACTGGATCGGCGCAGCGCCGCGGTACTTCGGCAGCAACGAGCCGTGGACGTTCACCGCCCCGTAGGGCGCGACCGCGAGCAGGTCATCCGGCAAAATGCGGCCATAGGCCACAACAACGAGAATGTCCGGCCGCAGGCTCTGGAGATCAGCCAGCGCCGTACCGTCGCGCATCTTTGCCGGCTGGAACACCGGCAGCCCCGCCGCGAGCGCGATCTCCTTGACCGGGCTCGGCTGGAGCTTCATGCCGCGGTTTTTCGGCTTGTCCGGCTGCGTGAATACGCCGACCACGTCAAACCGCTCGTCGAGCAGGCGCTGCAGGGACACGGCCGCAAAATCCGGCGTGCCCATAAACACGATGCGCATGCGCCTCACCCCTTCGCCTGCTGCTCAAGCTCCTCAGGAGAGAGCATCCGGATCGCCTTGTCGATGAACAGGACGCCATCGAGATGGTCGATCTCGTGGCAGAAGGCGCGCGCCGTCAGGCCGCGGCCCTCAACCTCGAACCATTCGCCGTGGCGATCCTGCGCGCGGACCTTTACATAGTCCGGGCGCTGGACGATGCCGAACTCGTTCGGAATGCTCAGGCAGCCCTCGGCGCCGGTCTGCTCCCCGGCCGTCTCCACGATGGTGGGGTTGATGAGCTCGATCATATACTCCTCTTCCCCGTCCGGGACGTTCGTCTCGAGCACGATGACGGCGCGGCGCAGCACGCCGACCTGCGGCGCGGCAAGGCCGACGCCGTTGGACTCGGCCAGCGTCTGGCGCATATCGTCGAGCAGCATGTGCAGCCGGGGATTAAAATCCTTGACCTCGTGGCAGTGCTTGCGCAGCTGCGGGTCGCCGTTTTTGAGAATCATTCTTGTAGCCATATCGTATCTCTCCTCTAATCCAGCGGATTGTCATCGGCAAAAACGGTGACATCGCGGAATGATTTTTCTGTGTTGCAGTACATGACGATGTTCGCCGCCGCGCGGCGCACCGCCTTGCTCTGATTGCAGTAAAGCGTGACGCGGTAGCGGTAGCGGTTGTTCATGCGCACGACCGGCAGCGGCGCCGGGCCGAGCACCTCCGCGCGTTCGCCGATCGTCTGGCGAAAGTAATCGCGGATATAGGCGCAGCAGCGCACGACCGCATTCTCCTGCGCGCCGGAGACCGTGACGGCCAGCACCTCGCTGAACGGCGGCGTGCCGTTGAGCTTGCGCAGCCGGATCTCCGAGCGGTAAAACGCATCGTAATCCTGCCGCGCCGCCTGCCGGATGGTCTCGTTCGCGGGCGTGAATGTCTGGATGACGGCCCGGCCGGGCGCATCACCGCGGCCGCTGCGGCCGATGACCTGCGTGATGAGCGAAAACGTGCGCTCATTGGCGCGGTAATCGCCGACGTACAGGCTCTGATCGGCGTTGAGCACGCCGACGAGCGTGACGTTTTCAAAATTCAGCCCCTTCGTGATCATCTGCGTGCCGATCATGATGGGGATCCGCTCGCGCGCAAAGCGCTGCAGCAGCGCCTCATGCGTGCCGGCCATGGCGATGGCGTCGGCATCCATGCGCAGCGTCTCCACGCCGGGGAACAGCGCGTGGAGATCCGCCTCGATGCGCTCCGTCCCGTCGCCGAGAAAGCGCAGCTCGCCGCCGCAGACCGGGCACTGCGGATCGACCCGCCGGCGGTAGCCGCAGTGGTGGCAGATGAGCATCTGGTTGCCCTGATGATACGTCAGGCTGACGCTGCAGTTCGGGCACGAATAGGTCGCGCCGCACTCGGCACAGGTGACGATCTTACTCGCGCCGCGCCGGTTGAGAAACAAAATGCTCTGCTCGCCGCGGCGGAGATTCTCCTCCAGCTCGCCATAGAGCACGGAGCTGATGGAGCCGGAGTTGCCGTTGCGCAGTTCCTGCTTCATATCGGCGATGATGACGTCCGGCAGCTTACGGGCATTGAACCGATCCGGCAGCGTGAAGTAATGATAGCGCCCGGTCTCGGCGTAATAGCGGCTGACAACGTCCGGCGTTGCCGAGCCGAGCAGCAGCAGCGCACGGCGCTGGGCGCAGCGGAACTTGGCCACGTCGCGCGCGTGATAGCGCGGCGTGCTCTCGGACTTATAGGTGTCCTCCTGCTCCTCGTCGATGATGAGCAGGCCGAGATCCTGCACGGGTGCGAAAACCGCGCTGCGCGTGCCGACAACGACGCGCGCGAGACCCGCGCGGATGCGTTTCCACTCGTCGTAGCGCTCCGAGAGCGGCAGGCCGCTGTGCAAAACGGCGACCGTGTCACCGAAATAGGCGGAAAACGCCTCGATCATCTGCGGCGTCAGCGAAATCTCCGGCACGAGCAGGATCGCGCCCTGCCCCGCCGCGAGCGCCTGCGCGATCAGGTGCAGGTAGACGAGCGTCTTGCCGCTGCCGGTCACGCCGAAGAGCAGCGCCGCCTGCGCATCCGGTGCGCGCAGCAGCTCCTTCAGGCCGTCAAACACCTGCTCCTGCGCCGGCGTCAACACCGGGATCGGCTGCGGCTGCCCGGTGTAATGCACCGGACGGCGAAAATAGGGCTCGGTGTCAATGTGCACGACGCCCTGCTGCACAAGCGCCTTCATGGAGCTTCTCGGCGCGCCGGTAAACTGGCACACTTCACCGGCCGACGCGCGGCCGATCGTGCACAGCAGCTCCAAAATGGCGACCTGATGCGGCGCACGCCTGCGGCGGCGGATCTCCTCCTGCGCCTCTTCCAGCGGGACGGCGAGGCTGGCATACTCCAGCTGCTTGTCGCGCACGATGCGCTTTTGCGCGCCCTCCACGGTCAGAAATTTCTGCTCCACGAGCCAGTGCAGCGCGCTCGCCGGGTCTTTGTCGCCAAACGCCGCCTGCAGCTCGTCGAGCGGGCAGCGGCCGCCGTGCTCCAGCACGGTCTCGAGTGCAAACCGCCGCTGCTTGGATCTCCCGCACTGGGCCAGCGCCGCGGCCGCATCCAGCTCTGGCGCCGCGCAGTAGACCGTGCTGACCCGATACCAGACGCCGGCCGGCAGGATCGCGTGCAGCGTGTCGTAGATCGTACAGAAAAAGCGGTCATGCATCCAGACGGCCAGACGGATCAGCTCCGGTGAGAGGATGGGCTCTGGGTCGAGCTGGCGCGTGATGGGCTTGAGCTTCGGGTCATCCTCCGCCTTGTCCAGCGCAAGCACCATACCCTCACACGGGCGGTTTCCGCGCGAAAACGGCACCATGACGCGGCAGCCGGGGCGAAGCGTATCCGTCAGCGGCTGCGGGATCTTATACGTATACGGTCGGTCGAACGCAAACGTTGCAGCCAGAACGGCGACCTTTGCGACCGGGATCTGCAGCATCTGCGCGCCCCCCCTCTCCGAAAAAATCAGGCGGGTACTGCCCGCCTGAAAGCGATTATTCCTTGTGCACGACCTGAAGGCGGCCGTCATACACCTCGTCGATCGCCATGGAAACCGGTTTGGTATCCAGCGGCTCACCCGCGGCCTGCGCAACGGCGGCGATGTTGCGCGCGCGGCGCGCGACCAGATTCACCAGCAGATAACGGCTGCCGGCCTTGGCGGCCAGCTCGCTCATGGGAGGATAAAGCATCATTTTTCAAGCACCTCTGTAAAATAGTTTTTCCGATCGGGATAGCGGCAGCACTCTGCCGTGATGATGGCGTCGAGCTCCTTGGCCGCGACGTCGGGATCGTCATTGATGACGATGTAATCATATGTATACGCCAGCGCGCACTCGCGGCGTGCCTGCGCCAGACGCTCGCAGATCTTCTGCTCGTCGTCCGTGTGCCGGCCGCGCAGCCGGCGCTCCAGCTCCGCAAGAGACGGCGGCATCATGAATACGCGGATCGCGTCCGGCCGGTTCTCGGAGATCTGGTGCACGCCCTGCACGTCAATGTCCAGCAGGACATGCATGCCCTCGGCGCAGCGCCGCTCAACATAGCTCTTCGGCGTGCCGTAGCAGTTGCCAACGTATTCGGCGTGCTCCAGCAGCTCGTCCCCCGCGACCATGGCGTCAAACGCCGTGCGCGTGACGAAAAAATAGTCCTTGCCGTCCACCTCGCCGGGACGCGGAGCGCGCGTCGTGGCCGAAACGGAGAAGCACACGTCATCCCGCAGGCGCATCAGCCGGGCGATGACCGTGCTCTTTCCGGTGCCGGACGGCCCGGAGATCAAAATCAGTTTTCCTGTCTGGCGGTTCATGTTGCATCTCCTCCGGTTTCCTGATCTGAGGCCTGGACACGGCCCTGTACCACATCCGGCGGCAGTGCCGAAAGCACCGCGTGGCCGGTATCCATGATGAGGACGGCCTGCGTCTTTCGTCCATAGGTCGCATCGATGAGCATACCGATCTCGCGGCTGTCCTGCACGATGCGCTTGATGGGGGCGGAATCCGGACTGACGACAGCCAACAGCCGCTCCGCGGAGACATAGTTTCCGTATCCGATGTTGATGAGTGTCAAGTCCACTGCTCCTTACTCGATGTTCTGGATCTGCTCGCGGATCTTCTCAATCTCGGACTTGAGGTCAACGACCACCTTTGCGATGTCCGCGTTCTGGCACTTGGAGCCGATGGTGTTCGCCTCGCGGTTGAACTCCTGAATGAGGAAGTCCGCCTTGCGCCCGACCGGAGAGCCGGACTCCAGCATCTGGCGCAGCTGCGCGATGTGGCTGCGCAGGCGCACCGTCTCCTCATCGACGGCAACGTGGTCAGCATAGATCGCAGCCTCGGCAATGATGCGCGACTCGTCAATATCGGCCGCGGCGAGCACCGCCTCGAGCTTCTGGCGCAGACGCGCCTCGTAGGCCGCAGCCGTCTCGGGGGCGGCCGCCTCCACGTTTGTCACCAGCGACTCGATACGCGCGAGCTTTTCCTCCACGTCGGCGCGGAGCTTCGCGCCCTCGCGCTCGCGCATCTGGTCATAGTCAGCGAGCGCCTGCTGCGTCAGCGCGACCAGGCCGGCGCGGATCTTATCCTGATCCGCCTCCGCCTTCTCCACGGACAGGATGTCCGGAAAGCGCATGAGCGACATGAGCGACATGTCATTTTTCAGGTCGTAGCGCACGGCGAGCGTATTGAGCGTGTCGATATAGGCGCGCAGCAGCGGCTCGTTCACACGCAGGACGGTATCAGCCGCCTGCGAGGAATCGATCGTGACGAACACATCCAGCTTGCCGCGGCTGACGTGCTGCTGGATGGTGGATTTGACCGCGTCCTCCGCGAAGAGGAAATTGCGCGGCATGCGCACGGCAATGTCCAGATAGCGATTATTGACGCTCTTGAGCTCCACCGTGACGTTCAGGCCCTCAACGACGCCCTTTGCGCCGCCGTAGCCGGTCATACTTCTTATCATTGGCTTACCCTTCTTATCTTAGGATTCCCGGATCTGAATGATCTCAAAAGTAATGGGGCTGGCTTTCTTCTTACGCTGGTAGATAACATTGAACGCCACGCCGAGCGCAAAAAAGCCAAAGCCGATCAAAACGCAGCCGCCCTCGGCCCAACCGAGCGCATTGCCGATGGCATAGCCCAGAAACAGCAGCACAAACGGCACCAGATACAGCAGCGCCGCCGCGCCGAGCACGTCCGACGTCTTGCTCTCAATGACGACCTTCTGCCCCGGCAGCGCCGAGACCTTATTGACCGCCTCTGCACGGATGCGGTTCTGGAACACGCACGCCTCGCACGACTCGCATGTGCCGCCGCACGCCGTGCCGCGCTCCACTTCCACCTCCGCCACATGGCGGCTGACCAGCTTTGTTACCACTGCATCCTGCGTCATGGTATCATCCTCCCGTAAAATGCACATTCACAACGTATTCCCCGATCGCACCGGCGTCGGAGAAGCCGTCCACATAGACCTTGGCCGGCACGGCGACCGTACCGCTCGTGGCCTTGTAATTTGTCAGATCGGCGACAACACGTATATTGTCCGCCGTGATCTGCGAGATCGTCTCCGCCGGCGCGCGCACGGTCACGACCAGAGAGGTCGTTGCGATCTCCACGTGCCGGTTCGTGCCGGTCGTTGTGATATTCGTCGCCGTGATCTTCTCGGTTTCCAGTCCGCGGACGGAGATGCGGACCGTTGCCTCCGTGACGCCGCTGAGATTGCGCAGATTGTTGTCAAGCGGGATCGTGACCGTCGTCTCGTAAGATGTGGCAAAGCTCGACAGATCGACAGTCGCCACAACGAGCTGGTTGAGCGTCTGCAGCACCGTCGTATCGCCCGCGACCTGAATGCTCTTCGGCTCGATCTCGACGACACAGTTGTCCTCCGTCGCCCCGGCGCCGCCGACCAGTGAGACCGTCAGCGGCAGGTCCTTGTTCATCAGCACCGGCATGGACACGCTGACCGTGTCATAATTGCCGGTGATCTCTTTGGGGGTGAGCTTGTTGCCGTCCTTGTCCAGCAGGACATATGGGCAGTTGGTCGGCGCAATGGACTTGTCCAGATCCGTGCGCGTGACATAGACGCAGATGCTGTCCACCGCGTCGAGCTCCTCCTGCGGGCCGTAGAGCGTGATGGACGACGGATCTACCTGGATCGGTTCGGCCGTGTAGCCGTCCTTGACGCTGCCGGTGAACACGCCCTTCACTTCGAGCGTCTTGTTGGCCTCCTGCACGACGGAGAAGCTGATCGTCTCCGGCGACTTGCTCAAGACGGTGATGCTGCTCTTATCGACATTGGTCGGATACTGCAGCGAATAGCTCACCTGCATTTCGCGCGCCTGCGAGATGCCGGACACATCGATGACCGCCGACAGGTCCGCCGAGCTGAGGTTGCCGAGCACGCGCCGCGTGCCTTTCAGGCGCACGGAAACCGTGTCCGCGTCGGCGCCCGTAACGATCAGGCCGCGCGTAGCGCGCAGATCATCTGCGCCCTGATACACGACCTTGACATTGGAAAACGTCATCTCGATCGTCGTCTCCTCCGTGGACATGATATACGTCCACAGCAGGAACGAGGCCAGCAGCGAAATGATGATCCAGAAAGCCTTACTGCTGACTATTTTGTTGATCGTCGTCTTTTTTGTCATGTTGTTTCTCCCGACGAAGCGGATTGAGTTTTTTTACGAAATCGACAATGATGTCCCAGCGTCTGCGCTGCTGCTCTTCCGCCGGCACCAGTTCGCTGCGGAGGATCGCCTCAAACGTGTCCGGGGACAGGCGGCGCTTGAGCATACCGTCCACGGCGATGGAAATACCGCCGGTCTCCTCGGATACGATCACGATCACGGCGTCCGAGTGCTCGCTCATGCCGATGCCCGCGCGGTGGCGCGTGCCGAGATCCGGGCTGAGGTTCGTGTTGCTCGTCAGCGGCAGGACACAGCCGGCCGCCGCGATGCGGCCATCCCGGATCACGACCGCGCCGTCATGCAGCGGCGCCTTGGGATAGAAAATATTCTTGAGCAGCTCCGCCGTCACGTCCGAATTGATGATGGTGCCGCTGCGCATCTGCTCATCGAGCGTCACGCTGCGCTCAAAAACGATGAGCGCGCCGGTCTTGGTCGCCGACAGCTGCGTGCAGGCGGCAATGGTCTGCGAAATGACATTGTCCATGCCCAGCGTCTCAAGCGGCTTTGCGCCAAAGCGCGGGAGCGCCTTGCTGCCCATGCGCTCGAGCAGGCGGCGCAGCTCCGGCTGAAAGATGATGACGAGCGCGATCAGGCCAAGCTCGACCGTCTTTTGCAGGATGCGGTTGAACATCGTCAGCTTCAGCACACCCGACAGCCACAGCGCGATCAGGATCAGCAGAACGCCCTGTGCAAGGCGATAGGAATTCGTCTTGCGGATGAGCATGATGACATTGTAAATCAGATAAGCGACGATCAGGATATCCACGATGTCCGAAAACCGGATCGTGGACACCAGCATCGTCAGCTTTGCCCAGAAGGCTGCAAGTTGTGCCATAAGCATTTCCTCGGCTGTTCGTTTCCGTTTTGCAGGTGCAAAACGCCAATCTTATGAATTATAATATTATACCCTACAAACCGGCGGATTTCAATACATAATCTGCGTCATCCCGCGCGCAGGATCTCGTGGAACACGCGCGCCGTGCGTGCGATCTCCGCGTCCGTGTTGAAGGGCGACAGGCTCAGGCGCACCGTGCCAGTCTCCAGCGTTCCGGCCGTGCGGTGCGCGACCGGCGCGCAGTGCAGCCCCGCACGCACGGCGATGCCGTAGCGCGCAAGCTTCTGCGCCAGCAGTTCGCTGTCCATATCCCGGCAGCGGACGGACAGCACCGCCGTCTGGCACGCCGGATCCGGCGACGCAAGCACCTCCAGCCGGGGCTGCGCGCGCAGCTGCGCCGTCAGGCGCTGCGCGAGGCACCGCTCCCGCCGCTCGATATGCTCGACGCCCTGCGCCGATAAATAGCGGATTCCGGCGAGCAGCCCCGCGATGCCTGGAACGTTGTGCGTTCCGGCCTCGAGCCGGTCGGGCAACTCCTCGGGCATATCCTGCAGCACGCTCTGCGAGCCGGTGCCGCCGCACAGCAGGGGCTTCGGCTGCGCAAAGCACAGCAGGATGCCCGTGCCCTGCGGGCCAAGCAGGCCCTTATGCCCCGGCATGGCCACAAACGCCGCGCCGAGCGCCGCCGCGTCAAACGCCACACAGCCGGCCGCCTGCGAGGCATCCACGATCAGTGGGACGCCCGCGGCGGCGCAAAGTTCCGCAATCTCCCGCACCGGCAGCAGATAGCCGAACACATTCGACACCATCGTGCACACGGCCGCCTTCGCACCCGGCAGTGCGCGCCGGAAGGCGCTGACCGCTGCCTCGGGGTCGAAGAGCGGACTTTCCGCCACGCGCACCTGCGCGCCCAGCGCATGGAGCGGGCGCGTGACGGAGTTGTGCTCGTAGCCGGAGATCACGACCGGATCACCGGGCGATACGAGCGAGTGGATCGCAATGTTGAGTGCGTGCGTCGCATTCATGGTGAACACGACACGCTCCGGCTCCGGAACATGAAACAGCTCCGCCGCTGCTTCTCTGCAGGCAAACACCGTATCGGCCGCACGCATGGCGGCGCTGTGGCCGCCGCGGCCGGGACTTGCCATCGTGCGCACGGCCATGGCCGTCGCACGCGTCACCGACGGCGGCTTGAGCAGGCTCGTCGCCGCCGAGTCCAGATAGATCATACCGTCACCTCCTGGTAAGTGCCATCTTCCAGCAGGCGATACACCTTACCCCGCCGGATCGCTGCGCGGTCCAGGAGCGCCAGCGCACGAACCAGACGAGATTCATAAAGTTTGACGCAATACGTGCATCCGGTCTTTGAAACGCTTTGCGGCGCTTTGAGCACAGTGGCGGTAATGCCCGCGCGCTCGAGCACCTGCGATGACCGCTGTGCATAGGTCAGAGACCTGCACATGATCAGACAGTAGCGCTGCATTATGAGCTCCCTCCCACATCGTTATGCCTTAGTCTATGCGGGAGCGGCGCAGGCGTTTACGAAATCCGTTCGATCAGGACGACCGCGTGCGCGGCGATGCCCTCGCGCGTGCCGGTGAAGCCGAGGCCCTCCTCGGTCGTCGCCTTGACGCTGACGCGGTCCACGTCCACGTCCATGCACTGCGCCAGATTGCGGCGCATCTGCGCGATGTGCGGCGCGATCTTCGGCGCCTGAGCGAGCACGGTGCAGTCCAGATTGCCGACCGTGTATCCGGCTGCGTGCAGGCGCGCCGTTACCTCGCGCAGCAGCGCCAGACTGTCCGCGCCGGCATAAGCCGGGTCATTGTCCGGGAAAAGGTGGCCGATATCCCCCATGGCCGCCGCGCCGAGCAGCGCATCCATGACGGCATGCGTCAGCACGTCCGCGTCCGAGTGGCCGAGCAGGCCGGTCTCGTGCGGGATGTCCACACCGCCGAGGATGAGCTTGCGGCCCGTGACGAGCCGGTGTACATCATAACCGTGACCAATGCGCATCATGCCCCGCCGCGCCTCCTGAGAATAGACTCCGCGAGCTCGATATCGATCGGCGTCGTGATCTTGAGGTTTTCGTCCGAACCCTGCGTCACGACCGGCTTGACACGCAGCTGCTCCACGGCCGAGCAGTCATCGGTGATGGCCAGGTGCTTGCGCATGGCGTTCGTGAGCGCGGCCTTGATCAGATCCGCCTGGAACACCTGCGGCGTCTGAATGGCGGTGAGCGACGCGCGCTCGGGCGTGCCGGTGATAACGCCGCCGGCCGTGCGCTTGACCGTGTCGCGCACCGGGATGCCGGGCGCGGCCGCGCGGCTCTTTTTCGCCGCCTGAATGGTCTCCGTGATGATATCATCCGTCACAAGCGGTCGCGCCGCGTCGTGGATGCCGATGAGCGTGGCCCTATTGCTCGCCGCCAGCACGCCGGCAAGCGAGGACTCTGCGCGCGTCATGCCGCCGACGACGACCTTGGTCATCTTCGTCAGGCCGTACCGGTCGCGCAGCGCCGCGATCTCCTCGAGGCGGGACGTGCGCGTGACGACGATGAGCTCATCCACGGCGGCGCAGTTTTGCATCGCCTGCAGCGAGCGCACGAGCACCGGCACACCGCCGACCTCCATCATCAGCTTGTCGCGGCCCATCCGCTTGGAAGAACCGGCCGCCAGAACGACCATCGTGCAAAACGGTTTGCCGACGAGCTTCGCTTTGATCTTTCCGTACAGTGCCATGGGATCGCTCCTTTCTCGAATATCGTACAATGATCCAAAATTCTATAGCTTCATTATAATCAGAAATGCAGACCGGCGCAAGGTGCGGGCAGCAAAAAAACATCCCTGCACGGTTCGTGCAGGGATGTTTCAGGACGGAAATTACTCGTCGATCTCGTCGTCGTCGATCTCGGGGATGTTGCCGGTGGCCTCGCCGGTGGCGGACACTTCGTAGACCAGAGCGTCAGCTTCCGGAGCATGCGGCTTCTTCGCCGAGCGCTCGCGCACCGGGGCCGGCTCGGGAGCGGTCAGCGCGCGGATGGACAGGGAGATCTTGTGCTTCTCCTCGTCGATCGCGGTGATCTTCGCATCGACAATGTCGCCGACGGTCAGGACCTCATCGGGCTTGCCGATGCGGCGGTTGGCGATCTGGGAGATGTGGATCAGGCCGTCCACACCGGGCAGCACCTCGGCGAACGCGCCGAAAGGCATGAGCTTGACGATGGTGACCTTCGCCACATCGCCGACCTGGAAGGTGGACATGAACTTGTTCCAGGGGTTGCCGTTGGGATCTTTGTAGCCGAGGGAGATCTTGTGGTTCTCCGGATCGAAGCTGATGACGTAAACATCGACCTCGTCGCCGACGGACAGCACGTCGGACGGCTGCTTGATGCGGCTCCAGCTCAGCTCGGAGACGTGCACCATACCGTCAATGCCGCCGATATCGACGAACGCGCCGTAGGACGTCAGGGACTTGACAACACCGTGATAGTGCTTGCCGACCTCGATCTCGCTCCAGATCTTCTCGGCGCGCTCGCGGCGCTCCTTCTGGGCGACGGCACGGATGGAACCGACGACGCGCTTGCGGCCGCGGTTGACCTCGGTGATCTTCAGGCGCACGGTCTGGCCGACGAGCTCGGACATGGCAGCGTCCTTCGGCAGGCCGGACTGGGAAGCGGGCACGAACACGCGGATGCCCTTGACGGACACAACGATGCCGCCCTTGTTGTCCTCGGTGACTTTGCCCTCGACGATCTCGCCGCTCTCCTGTGCCTCTTCGATGGCGGCCCAGTTCTTCACGGCGTCGAGACGCTTCTTGGAGAGCATCGCAGTGCCTTCCACGTCGTTGACGCGCACAACGCTCGCCTCAATGGTGTCGCCGACGTGCAGGACGTCTTCGACCTTGATGCCGTCGTCGGTGAACTCGCTGGTCGGGATGAAGCCGGAATACTTGGTGCCGATATCGACACTGATCTCGGTGCCAGAAATGGCCACGACCGTACCGGTTACCTTTTCTCCATTATATATAGGCTTGAGAGATGCCTCCAGCATTTCATCAAAATTTTCAGTCTCCGTGGGATTTTCTTGAGTCAGGATCTCGTCACTCATCTTTTGTTTTACCTCCTTAATGATCCATGCAGGCACGGAGGCCCCGGCTGTCAGGCCGACCGTATCCGCATGTACGAACGCGCTTGTATCAAGCTGCGCTGCGTTTTCAATAAATTGCACGTTTGCACACGCGCTGCGGCAGATCTCGTAGAGATGGCGGCTGTTGGCGCTGTGGCTGCCGCCAACGACGACCATTGCGTCGCAGGCGCTGGCCATCTGCGCAGCCTCTGTCTGACGTGTAAACGTAGCACCACATATTGTATCAAACAATTTTGCGTTTGTACACTGTTTTTTTATGATTTTCTGACATTCCAGCAGTTTCTCTTGCGTTTGGGTCGTCTGGATGACGACAGTCAGCGGTTTTGCACAGTCAATGGTGCCGTCGGCAATACGCGCGGCGAGCTCCGCAGCGTCATTGACCACGACCGGAGAAACGCACCAGCCGCAGATTGCCCGCACCTCGGGGTGGCCGGCTGCACCGATGATGACCGGCTGCCGCCCCTCGGCGGAAGCCTCAGTTGCGATCTCATGGATGCGCTTGACCTTCGGGCACGTCGCGTCATACACCGTCGCGCCCGTGTGCTGCACGGCCTCAAACTCCGCGCGGCTGACACCGTGGGAGCGGATGATGACGGACGCGCCCTGCGGGATCTGCTCCGGGCCGTCCACGACCGTGAGGCCCTCGGACCGCAGGTGCTGCACCACATCGTCATTATGGATAAGCTCGCCGAGGCTGTAGCAGTTTTGCTCGGCAGCAAGCATTTCCTCGGCCATCTTCACCGACCGGCTGACACCGAAGCAGAAGCCGGCCGACTTGGCAACCATGAGTTTCTTCACGCCTTTCCCTCCACTCCGAAGCGTGTGCGGATAGCCGCGCACACGGCGTCGATGCTCTCATCGAGCGTCAGGTCGCTCGTGTCGATGTGCACGGCGTCCGGCGCTGCCTTGAGCGGCGCGACGGCGCGGTGCGTATCGTCATAATCGCGCTGCTCGAGCTCGCGCAGCACGTCGGCATAAGGCTCCTCAATGCCCTTCTCCTGCAGCTGACGGTAGCGGCGCTGCGCGCGGCACTCCGCCGAGGCGGACAGGAAGATCTTCAGCCCGGCGTCCGGCAGGACGACCGTGCCGATATCGCGCCCGTCCATGACGACGCTGTGCGTGCGCGCGAGATCGCGCTGCATATCCAGCAAAAACGCGCGCACGACCGGCAGCGCCGACACACGCGAGGCAAGCAGCGACACCTCCGGCAGACGGATCGTGTCCGAGACGTCCTCGCCGTTGAGCAGCATCCGCTGCTCGCCTGCGGCGTCATAGGCAAGCTCGATCTTCAGCTCCGGCAGCAGCGCCTGCACGGCGGTGGTGTCCGAACAGTCCGCGCCGGCCCGCTCACAGGCGAGGCCGACCGTTCGGTAGATCGCGCCGGTGTCCACATAGATGAGGCCGAAGCGGCGCGCGGCCGCGCGGGCGATCGTGCTCTTTCCGGCACCGGACGGGCCGTCGATGGCAACGGTAATGTGTGTATCCAAAACGTTCATTTCCTTTCGTGCGTTATGTGCAGACCGCATTTCCGGCCACATAGCCGGTGCTCCATGCGATCTGCAGGTTGAAGCCGCCGGTATAGGCGTCCAGATCGAGCACCTCGCCGGCAAAATACAGCCCGGGCACGAGCTTGGAGCCCATGGTGCGCGGGTTGACCTCCTTGAGCGACACGCCGCCGGATGTAATAATGGCCTCATCGATGGGCCGCGTGCCGGTGACCGACACCGGAAAATGCTTGAACAGCTCCACGAGCCGATGCCGCTGCTCGCGCGTGATAACGTTGACCTTCGTATCCTCCGGGATGCCGGACAGGCGCACGAGCACCGGGATCATGGCATGGCCTGCGAGGTCATAGAGCGCATTCTTAAAGTCGCGGTTGGCGTATTTCTGAAAATCGCGCAGGATGCGCGCGTCGAGCTTCTTTTCGTCCAGCGCCGGCTTCAGATCGATGGACAGGCGGTATTTGTGCCGCGAAAAGTCGCGCATGTGCGCGCTCGCCGACAGCACCAGCGGGCCCGACACGCCAAAGTGCGTGAAGAGCATCTCGCCCAGGTCGGAATAAACGGCCTTGTTCTGCTCATCGTAGACCGTGAGCGTCACGTTGCGCAGGGAAAAGCCCTGCATCTCGGCGCACCAGGGATCATCGGATTCCAGCGGCACGAGCGAGGCGCGCGTGGGCGTGACCGTATGGCCCAGCCGCTGCGCAAACCGGTAGCCGTCGCCGGTCGAACCGGTGAGCGGATAGGACAGGCCGCCCGTGCAGATGACGGCGGCATCGCAGTCGATCGCGCCCTCCGTGGTCACAACGGCGGAGACGGCGCCGTCCTGCGTCAGGATATCCGTTGCCGCAGCGTGCACGACCTTCCCGCCGGCGTGCGCGTAGGCGCGCTCAAGGGCGTTGGCAACGTCGTGCGACCGGTCGGAGACCGGAAACACGCGGTTGCCGCGCTCGGTCTTGAGCGGCACACCAAGCGATTCAAACAGCGCCATCGTATCCTGCGGGCCGAGGCGATTGAGCGCGCTGTAGAGAAAGCGCCCGTCGCCCGGAATGTTGGCAAGGATGGTTTTCACATCGCAGTGGTTCGTTACGTTGCAGCGGCCTTTGCCGGTGATGCGCAGCTTCTTGCCGAGCATTTTGTTCGGCTCGAGCAGCACGACATTCAGCCCCCGCTGCGCCGCCGTGAGCGCGCACATGGACCCGGCCGCGCCGCCGCCGATCACAACTACATCAGCTTTCAACGGTCCCATACACCTCGTATTCTTTCCAGACGGTCTCCAGCTCGCGGAACGTCTCAAACGTGCGCTCCCGATCGCGCGCACCGACGGCCATGATGAGCGCATTGATCAGGCTCATGGGTGCGACGAGCGAGTCGAGGAAGGACACCATCTCGCTCTTGGCATACAGGCACACGTCGGAGATCTTGTTGAGCGGCGAGACCTTGCTGTCCGTCATGCCGAGGCAGCGCGCGCCGTGATCGCGCGCAAACTTCATGGCGCTGATCGTGCGCTTGGAATAGCGCGGGTAGCTGATGCCGATGATGAGGTCGCCCTCGCCGATGCGCAGCATCTGTTCGTACACCTCGCGCGCGGCGATCTCCTTGACGACCGTGACATTGTCCAGCAGCAGCTTGAGATAGATGCCGAGAAAATCCGCCAGCGTCGTGGACGTGCGCATGCCGATGATGTAAATGTGCTTTGCCGATAGGATCATATCGACCGCCTGGTCAAAGTTGTCCTGATCGACCTCGTCGAGCGTGGCCTGCAGATTGTTGATATCCGCGCGCAGTACCGCCTTGAGCACATCGTGCCCGTCCATGGTGCTCTCGGCCGCCTCGATGCGTTCGACCGAGGTCAGGCGGTTGCGCACGATCTCCTGCAGCGCTTTTTTCATGCCAGGGTAGCCGCGATAGCCGAGATCGGCCGCGAAACGCACGACGGTCGACTCGCTCACGCCGGTCACTTCTCCGAGGCGCGCAGCCGTCATGAAGGCCGCCTTGTCATAGTTTTTCAGAATAAACTGCGCGATGGTGCGCTGGCCCTTGGAAAAGGAAGGAAATTTATGCTCCAAAGCAGACAATATATCCATTTTCATATGTTCACCCTGTAAATACGCATTTTTACCGCCAAGCTGCGGCACATTTTTTTATTTTAAGCAAATTCGCACCACTTTGCAAGTCGTTTTTGCAATTTCCAGGAGAAAAACTTGCATAAAAATTTTTGCCTCAAAGGTGAGATTTCAGGTACGTGATCTCCTGCTCCGTCAGCGGCCGCCACTGACGCGGCGCGAGCGTGCCGAGCCGCAGCTGCCCCTCTGCCACGCGCACGAGCCGCCGGACACGCAGCCCCGCGAGCGCACACAGGCGGCGCACCTGCCGGTTGCGCCCTTCATGGATCGTGACGGACAGCCGGCCTGGCGCGAGCACCGTCACTTCCGCCGGGCGGACACGATAGCCCTCCAGCTCCGTGACGGCGTGCATGGTCTCTGCCGCGGCTGCGAGGTCGCCGCCCTCTACGTCCACCTCATACGTTTTGGGGATCTCGTGTGACGGGTGCATGAGACAGTTTGCGATCTCCCCGTCATTCGTCAGAATGAGCAGGCCCTCGGAATCGAGATCCAGCCGCCCGACCGGATACAGCCGCTCCCCTGCCGAAGCCACAAGATCCGCCACCGTTTTGCGCCCGCGCTCGTCGTGCATCGTCGTGACATAGCCGCGCGGTTTATTCAGCATTATGTACCGCTTCGGGGCGCGCGGCGGCAGCGGCCGGCCGTCGATGCAGATGACGTCGGTCTCCGGGTCTGCCTGCGCGCCAAGCTGTGCGGTTCGGCCGTTGACGGTCACGCGGCCGGCGGAGATCATCGCCTCCGCCGTGCGGCGGGAGGCGACGCCCGCCTCGGAAATGCACTTTTGCAGCCGCTGCTGCATGGTCATCACCTCAGGATACAGGATAGTAGTAGGAAGAAAAGTAACGGCAGGCGTGCGTCCACAGCCGGCCGAGCCGCGCGAGCGGCGTGATCTTCACGTCCGGGTCGAGCGCCGCGGGTTCGGCATAGCGCAGCGGCACCGTGACGCTTTGGCCATCCGGGCCGGTCGCCGTCAGTATGCCCGCCTGCGCGCCCTGCTCCACCGGCGCAAACGTGAAGCGCGGCAGCTCCGCCTTCAGCGACACCGGGTCATCCGGGTGCACGAGCAGATAGGCAGGCCGCTCCGGTGCCGCTGCGCAGAGCTCCACCGTGGCGGAGAGCACCGGCACGGCGTACACCGGCGTGTCGCCGGCGACGCAGCGGTACTCATAATTTTCAAACGCCCAGTCGAGCAGGTGCGTGTGGTCGTTCCAGTCGTCCGGATCCGAGAGCGTCACGCACACGAACTGCGTCGTGCCGCGCTGCGCGCAGGACACGAGCGTCCGGCCCGCGGTCTTGGTGTACCCGGTCTTGACGCCGACCGCACCGTCATAGCTGCGCAGCAGGCGGTTGTGGTTCACGAGCGTCTGCCCGTCCACGGTCGTGCTCTTTGTGGACACGATCGCGCGGAATGTCTCATTTTCCAGAGCCGCACAGGCGAGCTTCGCCATGTCGCGCGCCGTGGAATAGTGCCCCTCGGCGTCAAGGCCGTTGGGGTTTTGAAACGCGCTGCTGGTCATGCCGAGCGCGCGCGCCTTGTCGTTCATCATGCCCGCAAACGCCGCCACAGAGCCTGCAGTGTGACACGCGAGCGCGATGGCGGCATCGTTGCCGGACACGAGCATCAGGCCGTAGAGCAGCTCCTCAACCGTGTACGTCTCGCCGGCGCGCAGATACATCGACGAGCCCTCGACCACCGTGTATTCCGGCAGGATCTCGACCGGTTCGTCGAGCGCGCAGTGTTCGAGCACGACGAGTGCGGTCATGATCTTCGTCGTGCTGGCAATACCGAGCCGCTCGTCCGCGTTCTTTTCATAGAGCACGGCGCCGGTCTCGGGATGCACGACAATGGCGGCCCTGGCCGCATTGTCCGTCCCGGCGGCATGTGCTCGCGGCGTGAAAAGCAAAGAAATGGCCAGCACGCAGGCAAGGCCAAAAAACGTCCGTTTCAAAACAAGCACCACCCTTTCCAAGTTTCGGGCGGTGCTTATTATGGGCACTTTCGGTGCGGTTTATGCTTTGTCGGCCTTGCGCTGGTCGATAAACTGGTCGATGCGGTCGATCACCTGCGGGGTCATGTCGATCAGGCGGTCAAACGTGTTCGATGCCGGCGGCATGACGTTGAGCATGCGCACATTGCCGTCCTTGACGATCAGAAAGCCCATTGGCTCGACCTTGACGCCTGCGCCGCTGCCGCAGCCGACGCCGTTTTTGTTCTCCTTCATCGGGAACTCCGACCCGCCGCTGGCAAAGGCGAAGCTGACGCGGGACAGCGGAATGAGCGTGATGTCGTCCGGCGTCGTGATCGGTTCGCCGACGACGGTGTTCGTGTCCACCATTTCCTTGATCTTGCTCATGGTCGCAGTCATGACTGCACTGATTTCATTATCCATTGCTGACCTTCCTTTCCTGCGTGGCCGGCGCGGTCTTTGCGCGTGCGGCCCGGGCCTGTTTCGCGTGCATTTTCTGTTTCAGGAATCCTGCGCCGAACGCCAGCGCGATGATGACGATCTGTCCGATACGGATCGTGCAGACGATGCGCGCGTCGATGCGCGGCCGCTCGGCCTGAAAATCCACACCGGTCTGAATGTCCCGCTCGTCGATGCGCAGCGCCCGCTCCGCCAGCGGCGTGAGCGCGCCGAGCGCGGCGTTGACATAGCCGAACGCCAGCGCCGTGTCGTACGGATTCGACGCACCGGAGACAAACACCAGCCGCAGCAGCTGCACACGCAGCCGCTGCCGGAAGCGATCCAGCGCCTGCAGGCCGAGCTTTGCAAGGGCGAGGATCGTCCGGATATCCGGCGGGGCAGATTTCTTCTTCGGCTTTTCCTTCTTCGGTTTTGGGGGCTTTTTCTTCTTTGGCTTCTGGTCCGGCGGTTTCGGCAGGAGCCGGAGCCGGAACGGGCCGATGCGCGCCGCGAGCGAAAACACATCGTCCGCGTAAGCTGCGTCCACGCCTACCGGCAGCAGATTCAACACCGTCAGCACCAGCGCGACCGCCAGTATGATCCACAGGGCCGTCAATCGGCATCACTCCCCTGTCGGTTTTTCCTCCGTGTCCGTCAGCTCCATCTGCTCGCCGCGGCCGCGCAGCTCCGAGATGGCCTGTTCGAGCTTTTCCGCGCCCTCGTCGGACGACAGATCCGGCAGCACGGGCAGCTCATCGAGCGACTGCATACCCATGGTACGCAGAAACAGCGCGCTCGTGCGGTACAGCGACGGGCGGCCGGGCGCGTCGAGCTTGCCGCAGGCCTCGATGAGCCCGCGCTCGAGCAGCGTCGTGACCGTGTAGGCACTGTCCACGCCGCGCACCTGGTCGATGTACGCGCGCGTGACGGGCTGGAAATACGCCACGATCGCCAGCACCTCCAGCGCCGGCTGCGAGAGCTTGGGCGGCTTGCGCTGCTCGAGCGCGCGGCGGATATACTCCGCATACTCCGGCGCGGAGCACAGCTGCAGCAGATCGTTCATCTGCACCAGGCGCATACCGCAGCGGTTTTCCTCATAGGCCGCGGCGAGCTCCCTGGCGGCCGAGACGATCGTCTGCGTCTCCTCGCCGGTGACGAGCGCGATACGCGACGCCGGCACGGGATCGCCCGCTGCAAATAAAATGGCCTCAATGACCGAAAGTAATTCCTCGTGTTCCATAAAAATTTCTCACTCTACAATGGATTCCAGAATATCGTCCGTGACGCCGCCGGTGAAGCTTGCCACATATTCGCCGTTTTGCTCGGAAAGCATCAGATGGCCGAGGCTGCACAGCTCCAGCACGGACAAAAACGTCGCCACGATCTCGCTGCGGCTGGTGCACTGGCTGTAGAGCGTGCTGAGCGGCATGCTCCCCCACTCGCGCAGCTGGTCAATGAGCGTGCGGCATTTGTCGCGCACGCTGTAGACGATGCGCTTCGGCGCCGCCATCTGCAGCGCATCCGTCGCCGTTGCGCCGCCGCGCGTGAACACCGACAGCAGCGCGCGCAGAAGGTCTGCCTGCTCGATGCGGTAGCGGTATTCCCCCGCTGACTTCGGCAGCGGCTCCGGCGGGCGCGAGAGATAGTGCAGGCCGGTCTTGGCCGCAGCGTCGAGCATCGGCGTGACGGACTTCACAGCCGCATAGGTGTCCTTGCACTTGAGCTGCTCGAGCGATGCGATGAGCTGCTCAAGCTCTGTGACCTCCTTCTCCTCCGTGAGGAGCATACGGGTCTTGATATAGAGCAGATAGGACGCCATCTGCACGAACTCGCTTGCGATCTCGAGATCGAGCTTTTCCATGGCGTTGAGGTATTCCAGATACTGATCGAGGATCTCCGAAATTTTGATGTCCCGGATCTCGATCTTGTTCTTCGACAAGAGCAGCAGGATCAAGCTCAGCGGGCCCTCAAAATCCGCCATCTCGCTCTTGTCGTGGATGACGCCCTCGAGAAAATAAGTTGGATCGGCCGGCTTAGCCGAAGATGCCGATAAGTTCATAGCCCCACTCCGCAAATACAAAGAGTTTGTCAAACGCGGCCTCCGTCACCGTGGTGAGCGGCTTGCCGAGCACGCCGGTGGCGACCAGCACGAGCAGCAGGATCATGCCATAGCGCTCATAGCGCATGAGCTTGGCATACGCCGCGTCGGGCAGCAGCGCAAAGAGCACCTTGGACCCGTCGAGCGGTGAGACCGGGATGATATTGAAAATGGCCAGCGCCAGACTGATATATGCCGTCAGCCAGATCATGTCCAGCAGAAACTGCACCGAATACAGCGCCCGGTACAGCAGGCCGTACAAAAACAGAAACACCAGTGCGAGCAGCACGTTCGACACCGGCCCCGCCAGCGCCGTGAGCGCCATGCCGCGCTTGGGGCTGCGAAAGCGCATCATGTTCACCGGCACGGGCTTTGCCCAGCCGAATTTGAACACGACCATCATCAGCAGGCCCATCGGGTCGATGTGCTTCAGAGGGTTGAGCGTGAGCCGGCCGGCGTCCTTTGCCGTCGTATCGCCGAGGCGATAGGCGACATAGCCGTGCGACACCTCATGAAACGTGATGCACAGCAGCGACGGAACGACCGACAGCACGATATTCAGCAGATATGACCAGTCGAGCCCGTTCCAGATCGATTGCAGGGTGTTCACGCGCGCACCTCCCATTCCTACAAATTTGCATTATATCAAGTCCCCGCCGAAAAAACAAGTGCAGAGCGCGCGAATGCACGCTCTGCACTTCGGGCAGTTAAGAATGACCCCGCCATCGCCGGATCGAATGCGCAGCGGGGGTGCTCGAGGGGGCAAGGCCCGCCTCGAATCCAATCAGCTGCCGCAGAAAGCTCTGCCCCGCAGAGCTTTGCGGCGCAGAGCGCGCGAATGCACGCTCTGGACTTGGGTTCATCCAATGGCGCGAAAGATCTCGCCGAGCAGCGCCTCGCGGCCGGTGCCCTTCTCCGCCGAAAACGGCAGGAGCACCGCATCGTCCGGCAGCAAAAGCGTGGCCCGGATGCGCGCAAGGTTCGGCTCGATCTCCGACTTTTTGAGCTTGTCGCACTTATTGGCCACGACGACCATCGGGCAGCCGGTGGAATGAAACCACGCAGCCATCGTCTCATCGTCGGCCGTGGGCTTGTGGCGGGCGTCGACGATCATGACGCCGAGCGTGATGCGCGCGGGGTCTGCGAAGAAGTCCTCCATGAGCTTGCCCCAGCGTGCGCGCTCCGTCTTGGCGACGCTGGCGTAGCCATAGCCCGGCAGGTCGACGAAGTATGCCCGGCCGTCGATGCAAAAATAGTTCACATGGACGGTCTTGCCGGGCTGCGAGCCGACGCGGGCAAAATTCCTGCGGTTGAGCAGCCGGTTGATGACCGAGGACTTGCCGACGTTCGACTTGCCGGCAAAGACGATGCACGGCAGGTCGGCCGCCAGAAAGCCGGACGGGCTGACGGCGGACTTGAGAAACTCCGCCTTATTCAGGTTCAGTGTCGCCATGGCAGTCTCCTCACTGGCGCAGGTTCACGTTCGCCGCGTCGCCGGGCGCATCCTTGTGCGCCGCCTTGACGGCCGCGGCAAACCGGCGGCCGAACGCGACGTCCAGGATCTTGTCCACATGGTCGGTCGTGACGAATTTGAGCGCGCTGCGCACGGTCGGGTCGATCTCCTCGAGATCCTTTTCGTTCTCACGCGGGATGATGACCGTCGTAATGCCGATGCGCATGGCGGCCATGGTCTTTTCCTTCAGGCCGCCGATCGGCAGGATGCGGCCGCGCAGCGTGATCTCGCCCGTCATGGCGAGGTCGCGGCGGACCGGCGTATTCGTGAGCGCGGAGATGACCGCGATGCAGATCGTGATGCCGGCCGACGGGCCGTCCTTCGGGATCGCGCCCTCCGGGAAGTGGATGTGGATATCCTTCTTCTTATAAAACTCCGGGTCGATGCCGAGTATCTGCGCGCGGCTGCGGATATAGGTGACGGCGGCCTGCGCCGACTCCTTCATGACGTCGCCGAGGTTGCCGGTCAGCTCCAGCTTTCCGGTGCCGTCGAGCACGGCGGCTTCAACATCGAGCACTTCCCCGCCGACGGATGTCCAGGCAAGGCCGCGCACGAGGCCGACCTCATCCTGCGCATAGACGTGCTCCGGCTCAAAGCGCGCGGGGCCGAGATAGTTGGCCACGCTGCCTGCGCGCAGCTGCACGCTCTTGCACTCGCCGAGCGCGATGCGCTTGGCCGTCTTGCGGCAGACAGCGGCGAGCTCGCGCTCGAGCACGCGCACGCCGGATTCGCGCGTATAGAGCGTGATGATCTCGCGGATGGCATCGTCGCTCACGCGCAGCTGCGACGGCTTGAGCCCGTGCTTTTTGCGCTGCTTAGGCAGCAGGTGCTGCTTTGCGATCTGGAGCTTTTCCTCGTCCGTATAGCTCGAGAGCTGGATGACCTCCATGCGGTCGAGCAGCGGGCGCGGGATGGTGTCAAGCGTGTTGGCCGTCAGGATGAAAAACACATCCGACAAGTCGACCGGGATCTCCATGAAGTTATCGCGGAAGTGGTCGTTCTGCTCTGCGTCGAGCACCTCCAGCAGCGCCGACGACGGGTCGCCGCGGTAATCGCTGCCGAGCTTATCGATCTCGTCGAGCACCATGACGGGGTTCATGCTACCGGCGATGGTCAGGCCGTTGATGATTCGGCCGGGCATGGCGCCGACATACGTCTTGCGGTGGCCGCGGATCTCCGCCTCGTCGTGCACGCCGCCGAGAGAGATACGCGCGAGCTTGCGGTTCGTGGCGTGGGCAATGCTCATGGCAATGCTCGTCTTGCCGGTGCCCGGAGGGCCGACAAGGCACAGCACGCCGCCCTTGACATCGGGCGCGAGCTGGCGCACGGCCAGATACTCCGTGATGCGGTCCTTGACCTTTTCGAGGCCGAAGTGCTCTTTGTCCAGCACCTCGCGCGCGGCGCGCACGTCGAGCGTTTCCTTCGTGCGCGTGTTCCACGGCAGCTCGAGGCAGATGTCCAGATAATTGCGGATGACAGCCGCCTCCGATGAGCCGAACGGCTGCTTTTTGAGCCGGTCGACCTCTTTGAGCAGGCGCTGCTCGGAGTCCTCCGGCAGGTGCAGGGCGAGGATCTTCTCACGGTAGTCCGCGCTCTCGGAGTCCGGATCGTCGGACTCGCCGAGCTCCGCCTGAATGATCTTCATCTGCTCGCGCAGCAGATACTCCTGCTGCGTCTGATTCAGCCGGTCCTGTGCCGCCTCCTCGAGCTGATGCTGCAGTCCGAGCACGCTCGTCTCGTGCAGCAGCATTTTCGAGAGCTTGGACAGTCTCCGGCTCGGGCGCGTCTCCTCCAGCAGCTCCTGCTTCTCTTCCGGACGCAGGAACACGTGCTGGGAGATAAAATTCGACACGAACGCCGCGTTCGTGCTGCCGAGCACGCTGATGACCGACTCCGGCGCCATGTTGCCGGACGCGGTAACATAGGCATCAAACAAATTGCAGCAGTGACGGATGAGCGCCTCGGTGCGCGCCATTTTCCGCTCTTGCACATCCGGCATCGGCTCGACCTCGGCCACAAAGCAGGGCATGTCCGTGCGCACGGCTAGCGTCCGGCCGCGCTCGATGCCCTCGGCCATGACGCGGATGGTCTTGGTGCCGGGCTGCTTCATCATCTGCTTGATGCGGCAGACCGTGCCCACGCCGTACACATCGTCCGGGGTGGGAATGTCGGTCGCAATGTCTTTCTGCGGGACCAGGTAGATGATCTGATCGTCGCTCATGGCCATGTTCAGCGCCGCGATGGACATGCTGCGCTCGACCTCGAAGGTCAGCATCATGCCCGGAAACACGGTCAGGCCGCGCAGTGCCATCATGGGCAGGCTGCGCCGGGCGGTGAATTCCGCATGATCCATAGTCGTTGTGTTATCCATTCAGATTCCTCTTTCGCTCAGGGGTCTTGGGGGCAGGAGGCAATGGCTCACTGCTCCCGGCGCTCGATGCGCGGCGGCTCAGTGCCGTCCACGCTCGCCGCGGTGATGGTGATCTTGGCGATCGTCGGGTCCGACGGAACGGAGTACATCAGGTCCGTCATGACGCCTTCCATAACGCTGCGCAGGCCGCGGGCGCCGATCTCCATTGCGATCGCCTTATCCGCAATTTTACCCAACGCTTCGTCTTCAAATTCCAGTTCGACGTTATCAAACTGCATCAGCGCCTGATACTGCTTGGTCAGGGCGTTTTTAGGCTCTTTGAGGATACGCACCATGTCCTCGCGGCTCAGACTGGCCAGCGCCGTGATGACCGGCATGCGGCCGATCAGCTCCGGGATGATGCCGAACTTCAGCAGGTCGTGCTGCTGCACGTTTTTCATGATCTCGGTCAGGTCGCGCTCCTTGGCGCTCTGGATCTCGGCGCCGAAGCCCATGGACTTCTTGTCCATGCGGCGCTCGATGATCTTGTCCACACCGTCGAACGCGCCGCCGCAGATGAAGAGGATGTTCGTCGTGTCCACCTGGATGAACTCCTGCTGCGGGTGCTTGCGTCCGCCCTGCGGCGGGACGTTTGCGACCGTGCCCTCGAGCAGCTTGAGCAGCGCCTGCTGCACGCCCTCGCCGGAGACGTCGCGCGTGATGGACGTGTTCTCGCTCTTGCGGGCGATCTTGTCGATCTCGTCGATGTAAATGATGCCGCGCTGTGCGCGCTCGACGTCAAAGTCCGCCGCCTGCAGAAGCTTGAGCAGGATGTTCTCTACATCCTCGCCGACATAGCCGGCCTCGGTGAGCGTAGTCGCGTCCGCGATGGCAAACGGCACGTCGAGCATCTTGGCCAGGGTCTGGGCAAAGAGCGTCTTGCCGCTGCCGGTCGGGCCGATGAGCAGGACATTGCTCTTTTGCAGCTCGACATCGTTATCCTGATCGCCGCGCAGGATGCGCTTATAGTGGTTGTACACCGCCACGGACAGCACCACCTTGGCACGGTCCTGGCCGATGATATAGTCGTCGAGCGTGGCACGCATCTCGGCCGGCTTCGGCAGCTGGTCGCGCCGGAGCGTGACCTGCGCCGTGGAGACGCTCTCGGGCTGATAGCCCTCGTCGATGATGCTCATGCACAGGCGCACGCACTCATCACAGATATAGACGCCGTTGCCGGCAACAAGCCGGTTCACCAACGACTGCGGTTTTCCGCAAAAAGAGCAGCGCACGCTCTTTTTCTCGTCATTTCTGGCCATAAAAACCTCACATTTCCTACATTTGAAACAGGGAGGGAACGGCGGTTCCCTCCCCTGATAGATTATCGCTTATAAATGACCTTGTCCACCAGACCGTAAGCCTGTGCTTCCTCCGCGGTCATGAAGTTATCGCGCTCGCAATCCTCGGCGATGGTCTCGACCGGCTTGCCGGTGTTCTCTGCGAGGATGTGATTGAGGCGATCCTTGATACGCAGGATCTGCCGTGCCTGGATCTGAATGTCCGTGCACTGGCCCTGGCTGCCGCCGGAGGGCTGATGGATCATGATCTCCGAATTCGGCAGGGCCAGACGCTTGCCCTTGGTGCCGGACGAGAGCAGGAACGCGCCCATCGATGCAGCCAAACCGACACAAATGGTGGAAACATCCGCCTTAATGTACTGCATGGTGTCATAGATGGCGAGGCCTGCGGTCACGCTGCCGCCGGGGCTGTTGATATAAAACTGGATGTCCTTATCGGGATCCTGTGCTTCGAGATACAGCAGCTGCGCCACGATCAGGCTGGCGGTTGTATCATTGACCTCCTCGGACAGCATGATGATGCGGTCATTGAGCAGGCGGGAAAAAATGTCGTACGAGCGCTCCCCGCGGGAGGTCTGCTCGACAACGTACGGTACTAAACTCATGGTACGCTCCTTTCGATGTTTCGCTTATCCAAGAGAGCATAACCGTTCTGCCCGGAATCCAAACAGCTTTCGGGGAATTACTCGGCTGCCTCTTCCTTGGCCTCAGCGGCTTCTTCCTTCGCCTCGGGCTCCTTGTCCACCGCGGTGTCGCGGATGAGCTGGGCGGCCTTGCGGCGCTTCATATCCAGAACGATGATCTTCTCGTCGACGTACTGCTTGATCTTGTCGACTTCCATCTTGTACTCTTCAGCCATCTTGCTGTAGGTCTCGTCGAGTTCGCCCTCGTCGAGCTCGATGTTCTCGGCCTTGACGATCGCGTCGAGCAGCAGATCGGTCTGCAGTTCAAACACGGCCTGCGGACGCATGATCTCCTGGAAGGTCTTCTCGTCCAGGCCCATGGAGGCGAGCACCTGCTCACGGGTGAGCTCGGGGCTGATGCCCATGGTGGAGATGTAGTTGCGCAGCTGCTCGTCGAGCTTGGCCAGGATCATGGGCTCGGGGATCTCGACGGTCATGTTGTCGACGGCGGCCTTCATGAGGCGGGTCGCATAATCAGACTCCTGCTGCTCGGTAAACTCTTTCTCCAGATCCTCACGGACATGGTCGCGGTACTCCGCGATGGTCTCGTAGTCGGAGATGTCCTTGGCCAGCTCGTCGTCCAGTTCCGGAAGCTCGGGCTCCTTGACGCTCTTGACGGTGACTTTGAAGGTGGCCTCCTTGCCGGCCAGCGCCTCAACGTAGTTCTCGGGGAAGGTGACGACGACATCGCGCTCGTCGCCGGCCTTCATGCCAACGATCTGCTCCTCGAAGCCGGGCACGAACGTGTTGGAGCCGAGCTCAAGGTCATAATCCTCGGCCGTGCCGCCGTCAAACTGCTCGCCATCGATGAAGCCGGCGAAGTCGATCGTGACATGGTCGCCCATCTTCGCCTCGCGCTCAACATCGAGCAGGCGGGCGTTGCGCTTCTGGACATTGTGCATCTCTTCGTCGACCTTGCTCTCGTCAAACGCTTCGTGGTTCTGCGGGACCTCGAGGCCCTTGTACTGGCCGAGCTGCACTTCCGGATACATGCCGACCTCAAAGGTGTAGATCAGCTCTTTGTCCTCGGTGACTTTCTGGTCGATCAGGCTCGGCGCGCCGACGCACTCAAAGCCGCAGTCGGCACGGCCTGCCTCGAACGCATCCTCCGCCAGCGCCTCGATGGCGTCGGGGTAGAACACTTCCTTGCCGTACATACCCTCGATGACGGCGCGCGGGGCCTTGCCCTTGCGGAAGCCAGCCACGTAGAGATGGTTCTTATTCTTTTTATATGCTTCGTTGACCGCATTGTCAAAGACATCGGCCGGGACCTTCACTTCAAAGGTCGCCATGTTTTTTTCTTTCTTTTCGATGTTCTGGATGTTCATTGGGTTTCCTCCTCTAATCATTTATCGCCGGGTGCATTGTTTACGTGAAATTTGTCATGAAAAGAACATGCCTAAATACTATAACAGATTCATCCTCTAAAATCAACACCTGTTTCACGGAAGGATCCTGCGCGGGCAAAACGAAATATAATCCGCCGACAGCAGCCGGAACTCCGTGTCGTGATACATGCCCTGAAAGGCGCTGCGGCAGCCGCGGCTGTGGATGTGTCCATAGCAGCACAGCGGCACGTGATAGGCATCGAGCAGGTCCAGGATCTCCGGGCATTCATAGCCGAGATACTTCGGCGGGTAGTGCAGAAAGACGAGCTTCGTCTTATCCCCCGCCGCTTTGAGCGACGTCTCGAGCCGGCCAACCTCGCGCAGCATAATCTTCCGGTCGTGCGCCTCGCCCCCGGCCTCCTCATAAAACCAGCCGCGCGTGCCGCAGATGGCATAATCGCCGTAGAAATAGCAGTTATTATTGAGGATATCCATGGTGTGCATATCGTGCGCCGCAAAAAAGCTGTAAGCCTTTTTCGCGGTGCTCCACCAGAAGTCGTGGTTGCCCTTGAGCAGGATCTTTTTCCCCGGCAACGCCTCGATAAACTGAAAGTCCGGCAGCGCCTGCTCCATGGTCATGCCCCAGGCAAGATCGCCGCAGAGCACGCAGACATCGTCGTCATGCAGGGACGAAAAGCCAAGTTTGATTTTTTCTACATAATTTTCCCACGGCCCGCCAAATACGTCCATGGGTTTATCTGCGCCCAGCGACAGATGCAGGTCGCCGATTGCATACAATGCCATTTGCGTTCCTCCGTATATTCCGCGCCCGGCTGCACACAATAGATTCGACCGGCGGATGCCGGAATCTGATCTGGAGGCAGAAACCATGAGCGATCATATGAACGACTGCTGCGAGTACAACGTTGCGTGCGACGTGAGCAACTGCGCCTACAATGCGGACGGCAAGCGCTGCCACGCAGACCACATTCAGGTCAAAAACACCCAGGGCACCTGCACCTGCAAGGACGAGACGTTCTGCAGCACCTTCACCAAGAAGGGCCGCGCGGCGTTCTGACCCGGCGGACGGGTCTCCCCGTCCGTTACATATTATTTCAGGAATTCGTCCACCGTATGCAGCATCTGCGCCTTGTCCACACAGCCGCCGAAGCGCACCGGTCGCGCGTCCAGGCCGGTCAGCGGCGCGGGCACGTCGATCTGCGTTTCGCACGACAGGCGGCGGATCAGCTCCGGGCCGAAGGCATCGGCCGTGCCGCCGATGCCGCGCAGCACCTGGTCGCAGAACTTGAAGGGGCTTGCCGTGGACACGACGACGGACGGCGTCGTGTCGCCGGTCTCGCGGCGGTAATCATCGAGCACGTGATAGGCGACCGCCGTGTGCGTGTCGATCAGGTAGCGATGGTCGCGCCAGGCATGGCCGATCTTCTCGCGCGTCTGGATATCATTGCAGAAGCCGCCGGCGAACACCTCTTGGATCTTTGCCTTGAGCGCATCGGAGACCGTATAGCTCCCCTGCTCGCGCAGCTGCTGCATATAGCCTGCGACCTCCGCGTCGCTGCCGCAGAGCGCATAGAGCAGACGTTCGAGGTTGCTCGACACGAGGATGTCCATCGACGGGGACGCCGTCGTGTGGAACGGACGGTTCTTATTATAAGTCCCTGTGCGGATGAAGTCCGTGAGCACGTTGTTCGCATTCGACGCGCAGATGAGCTTGCCCACCGGCAGGCCCATTTCCTTTGCGTACCAGCCGGCGAGAATGTCGCCGAAGTTGCCGGTCGGCACGACGAAGTTGAACCGGTCGCCCATGGCGATCACGCCGCCGGTGACAGCGTCGCAGTACGCCGAGAAATAGTAGACGATCTGCGGCAGCAGGCGGCCCCAGTTGATGGAGTTGGCCGAGGACAGGAACCAGCCGCGCTGCGAGAGCTCGGCGGCAAACGCCTTGTCGCCGAAGATCTGCTTGACGCCGGTCTGCGCATCGTCAAAGTTGCCGCGCACGGCGCTGACCGCAACGTTATCGCCTGCCTGTGTGGCCATCTGCAGACGCTGGATCTCCGACACGCCGCTGTAGGGGTAGAACACGAGGATCTTCGTGCCCGGCACGTCGGCAAAGCCCTGCAGAGCCGCCTTGCCGGTGTCGCCCGAGGTGGCGACGAGGATGCACACCTGCCGCTGCTCGCCGCACTTTTTCAGGCTCGCCGTGAGCAGGTACGGCAGGATCTGCAGCGCCATATCCTTGAACGCGCACGTCGGCCCGTGCCAGAGCTCGAGAAACGCGGTGGTGTCGTCGAGCCGGTGCACCGGCGCAACGGCCGGGTCATCAAACTGGCTGCCGTAGGCCGCGGCGGTGAAGCGCTCCAGTTCGGCGTCCGTAAACTCGCTCAGAAACGGGCGCATGATCGTCACGGCGCGCTGCTGGTAGGTCATGCCGCACAGCGCCTGAAGCTGCTGCGCGGGCACCTCCGGCAGCGACTCCGGCACGAACAGGCCGCCGTCCGGCGCGAGGCCGCAGGCGATCGCCTGTGCGGCGGAAACGATCTGCTGATGATCTCTTGTGCTGTAGTAGTTCATATCTGATCCCTCGTTATTCAAAAGCATTTTCGATCTGATTGATCCTGCGTTGACGGCGCGGCGTGTCCGCGTCGCCATAAATTTCGATCACGTCAAAGCGCGGCTGCAGCTGCGTCTCGTGCTCTGCCAGCCAGAGCGACGCCGCCGTGCGGATGCGCGCCTGCTTGGCCGTGGTGACATACGCGCCCGCACGCACGAACCGGTCGGACGCGCGCAGCTTCACTTCCACGAACACGACATAGTGCCGGTCGGCCGCGATGATATCAATCTCGCCGAAGCGGCAGCTGTAGTTGCGCGCGAGGATGCGGTAGCCGCGCCGGCGCAGGTACGCCGCCGCGCACTCCTCGCCCCAGGCGCCCTTCGTTCCCTTGACTGCACCGGCCATATCAGTGCATCTTCTTCAGGAACGACGGCCGGTGGATGGGGCATGGCCCATACGCCCGGATGGCCGCATAGTGCGCCGCCGTGCCGTAGCCCTTGTGTTTTTCAAACCCATACTGCGGATAGGTCTCCGCCATCCGGCGCATATAGCGGTCACGTGTGACCTTTGCGAGCACGGAGGCCGCCGCGATGTCGGCACACTTGCCGTCGCCGCCGACGATGCATCGGCTCGGCACGGTGATGCCGGTGTTCCGGTTGCCGTCGATAAGCGCGAGCGTCGGCTGTGGGGACAGCTGCGCGATGGCCCGGTTCATGGCCAGAAACGTTGCGCCGAGGATGTTGCGCTCCTCGATCTCCTCCACGGTCGCAAACGCGATGCCGTAGCTCAGCGACTGCGCGATGATGATATCATAAAGCGCCTCGCGCTTTTTCTCCGAGAGCTTTTTCGAGTCGTTCAGGCCCGGGATCTCCAGCCCCGGCGGCAGCATCACTGCCGCCGCGCACACGGGCCCTGCCAGCGGGCCGCGCCCGGCCTCGTCCACGCCGCACAGCGGCTCAGCGTCCGGCGTGCGCAGCTCGTTTTCCAATGTCCACAGATCGACCTGCGTCATACTTCCGCCTCCGGCATCTCGAGCGTGATGCGGCCGAGCTTGCCGCCGCGATATTCATCGAGCAGCACGCCCGCCATCCGCTCAAGGTCATATTCCCCGCCGGAGATGAGAAAGCCGCGTTTTTTCGCCGCCTGCTCCAGCAGCTCGAAGCCATTGCAGGCCGGGTCGGGGCGGAACTTGTAGCGCTGCTCCACCGCGTCGGGATAAAACCGTGCGAGCCGGAGCATGAAGTTGGCCGCGAGCGTCTCGCGGTCGAGCACCTCGGCCTTGATCGCGCCGGTGATGGCCAGCAGCTCGCCGACCTCCTGACTGTCGAACCGCGGCCAGAGGATGCCCGGCGTGTCCAGCAGCTCAAGGCCCTGATCGACCGTGATCCACTGCTTGCCGCGCGTGACGCCCGGCCGGTCGCCCGCGGCGGCCGCCTTGCGCCGCGCCACCTTGTTGATAAAGGTGGACTTGCCCACATTCGGGATGCCCAGCACCATAACGCGCATCGGCCGGCCGACCTGCCCCTTGGCAGCGTACGCCTCGATCTTGTCGCGCAGCGCCGTGCGCACCGCGCCGGCAAACCCGTTGACGCCCTTACCGCTGCGGCTGTCGGTCTCAAGCACGGTCATGCCCTGTCGCTGAAAGGCTGCGTGCCAGCGCGCCGTCGCCTTCGGGTCGGCGAGGTCGGTACGGTTGAGCACAACGATGCGGGGCTTGTCGCCCGCGAGACGGTCAATGTCCGGGTTGCGGCTCGCCATTGGGATGCGCGCATCGAGGATCTCGCACACGGCGTCGACCTGCTTCATGTGCTCCTCGATCATGCGCTGCGCCTTTGTCATGTGGCCCGGAAACCACTGAATATTCAGCTTTTCAAAATCCTGCGCCATGTTATTTTACAACTCCGATGTTCTTGACCGGAAAGAGCGTGAAGTATACCCGGCCCATGATATAGCGCTCATCGACGCAGCCGAGACGCGCGTCGCGGCTGTCGGTGGAGGCGTTGCGGTTGTCACCCATGACGAACACGCAGCCCTCCGGCACCGTGATCTTGCCCTCGAAATTCTCGCGGTCGTGCACGGGCTCATTGACATACGGCTCGTCGAGCGCCTTACCGTCGACGTAGACCACGCCGTCGTCAAAGTCGATGTCCACGGTCTGTCCCTCCGTTGCGATAATGCGCTTGACGATGGGTTCTTCCATGAGCGTCTGCTTGCGCAGGACGACGACGTCCCCCTGCTTCGGATGATAGAACAGGTTGGAGATGACGACCTTGTCGCTCTGCTCGAGCGTCGGCACCATGGAGTGGCCGACGACATTGACCATGCGCACTGCAAACACAAACAGCAGCACGCAGAACACCAGCGCGAAGATGATGCACTGGATCCAATCGTATACTTCGGCGCGGCTCTTGGCGCCGCTCGGATTCTTGCTGTCCATTTTCAAAACCTCGGTGTAAAAAATTCGTAAATTATATTATACACGCTCAGACCCATTTTCGGCAACTAAAATTGTGTGAATTCTTTTCCGGCGGCATCGCAAAAACGCCCCGAAAATGCAAAAAAGAGGCCGAAGCCTCTTTTTTGCAGTATCCACTTAGATAAGCTCTTTGACCTTGGCTCTCTTGCCCACGCGGTCGCGCAGGTAGTACAGCTTGGCTCTGCGGACTTTGCCGCGGCGAACGGTCTCGACGGACACGATCGTGGGAGAGTGCACCGGGAAAACCTTCTCGCAGCCCACACCGTAGGAGATGCGGCGGACGGTGATCGTCTCGTTGATGCCGCCGTGCTTCTTGGCGATGATGGTGCCCTCGAAAGCCTGGGTACGCTCACGGTTGCCCTCGGTGACGCGCACAGTGACACGCACGGTGTCGCCGACGCGCATGGCCGGCAGTTCGGGTTTCATGTACTGCGCGGTCAGAGTTTTGATGAGATCCATAATGAAATCCTTCCTTTATCAGACGTTCATACCGGTGGACAGAGCCGGTCACGGCAGCGGACCGTCGTTATCTTGCGAAACACTGTTTCGCACAAGCCATAAGATAATAGCACATCCCGCGCGGGTTTGCAAGTGTTTTCAGCGGAAAATTTGCATATCTTCCGTATAGACCTCCTGCCGCGTGAAGGCGGCAAAGTCCGGGGCCAGCTCGGGCGCGAGCTGATACAGCGCCGCGACGAGGTGGTCAGGGTTGAGCGTCGGGTCCTGTGCGGAGACGACGGCCTCCTCCGTCACAAACCGCGCCTCCGGCCGCACGTGCAGCTCCGAGATCGCGGGCACGATGTCCATCTGTCCCTCCCCGCGCTTGGTCTTGCGGGTGATGACGATGGCGTCGCGCGCGTAAAACGCGCGGAGCTTTTCGGCCATGTCCGCAGGAGCGGCGTTGTCATATTCATACCGCCCGGTCACGCGCAGCCACTTGAGCTCACGCACCTTGCGCCCGCCGGGGTACGCCTCGAGCGCGCGGATGCCCTCCGGCATGACCGCCGTGAGCCGCTCTGGCAGCGCGGCAAGGTCTACTTCCTCGCGCAGCTGAAAGTCCATCAGCTCGCACACGCTCCCGACGCCGACGGACAGCGGCAGCAGGATGGAGATGAGCGCGTGGGGATTGAAGCCCTCGGAATATTTCAGCGGGCAGTCCGCGCGCAGGAACACGCGCTGCATCGTGCGCATGAGGTCGAGGTGCGAGATGTAGATCGCACGGCCGGTCTTTTCAAACCGCAGTCTCAACTTTTCAGGCATCGCACTTGCCCCCTTCCGTCATGAGTGCGAGCGCACCGCAGCCGGTGCACTGCCTGCGGCAGTCAGGCGAGAGCTCGGCCTTGTAGGCCTGCTCGCGCTCGTGCCACAGATGTGCGCGGCGCACGCCCATATTCACGATGTCCCACGGCAGGAACTCATCCTTCCCGCGCTCGCGGCAGGCATAGAACATCGGGTCGACGCCGCAGGCGTCCATGGCCGCCATCCAGCGGTCGAACGAGAAATAGTCGCCCCACGCCTCGAGCTTGCCGCCGCGGCGCCAGACCTCTTCGATGACGTCGGCAATGCGCCGGTCGCCGCGCGAGAGCACGGCCTCGACGAAGCTGGTATCCGGGTCGTGCCAGTTGTAGGTCACGCTCTTGGCCTTGATGCTCTCGCGCAGGAGCTGCACCTTGCGCTTGTACTCGTCCATCGTCACCTGCGTCTCCCACTGGAAGGGGCTGTGCGGCTTCGGCACGAAGCACGATGTGCTGACCGTGATGCGCACGCCGCGGGCCTTGTTCGTCGCGTGCATACGCCATGTGTGCAGCACCTGATTGGCGAGCTCCGCGATGCCGAGCACATCCTCGTCCGTCTCCGTCGGCAGGCCGAGCATGAAGTAGAGCTTCACGCCGTTCCACCCGCCCTCAAAGGCGACCTGGCAGGAATGGAGCAGATCCTCCTCGCGCACGTTTTTGTTGATGGCGTCGCGCAGGCGCTGCGTGCCGGCCTCGGGCGCGAAGGTCAGGCCGCCCTTGCGCACCTTCTGCAGGCGGCTCATGATGTCCATGGAAAAGTTGTCCGCGCGCAGCGACGGCAGCGCGAGACTCATGCTGCGCGGCTCGCAGTATTCCAGCAGCCCGTCGCACACCTCGTCGAGCGGGCGGTAGTCGCTGCTCGAGAGCGACAGGAGCGTCGCCTCCTGATAGCCGGTGTTTTTGAGCGATTCGATGCCCTGCCGGATGATCGTCTCCGGTTTGCGCGGGCGCACCGGGCGGTAGACATACCCCGCCTGGCAGAAGCGGCAGCCGCGGATGCAGCCGCGAAACAGCTCCACGTTCACACGGTCGTGCACGATCTCCGTGCTCGGCACGATGGGGTCCGTCGGATAATAACAGGCGTCGAGATCCTGAATGATGCGCTTGGTCACGCGCGCGGGCGCGCCATGCGTCGGGGTCAGGTCGTGCAGCGTGCCGTCCGGATTCCAGTGCGGGACGTAGAACGACGGAATGAGCACGCCCTGAATCTTCGCCGCCGTTTCGAGAAACCGCGTCTTGCTCCAGCCGGCCTGCTGCGCCTGCCGGAACAGCGCCAGCACTTCGTTATTGACCTCTTCCCCCTCGCCGATAATCATGAGGTCAAAAAACGGGGCCATCGGCTCCGGGTTGCTGCAGGCCGTACCGCCCGCGATGACAAGCGGCGTCAGCTCCGGCCGGTCAGCGCTGCGCAGCGGGATGCCGGCCAGGTCGAGCATATTGAGCACGGCGGGATATGCCATCTCGTAGCCGAGCGAGAACGCCACAACGTCAAATTCGCTGACGGGGTCGCCGCTCTCGAGCGCGTAGAGCGGGATGCCCGCACGGCGCATTTCGGCCTCCATGTCGCCCCAGGGGGCAAACACGCGCTCACACCAGACGCCGGGCATCTGGTTCATCGTGGCATAGAGGATGCGCATGCCGATGTTCGACATGCCGATCTCATATATATCCGGGAAACAAAAAGCGAGACGCAGGTCCACCTCCGCCTTGTCCTTGATGATCTGGCGGTATTCACCGCCGGTATAGCGCGCGGGCTTCTGCACGCGCGGCAGGATGCGTTCCAGTCGCTGATCCATACTACACTCCTACATATGATAGTAGGAGTATTTTACATCATGTTTTCCGCCTTGGCAAGTCATTCCCGGCTGCAAAAGCGCCAGCCACGCGCCAAACACGCCCAGCGCGAGCCCCATGCCGCGTGCAAACAGCACCACACCGAGTCCCATGAGCGCGACCGGCAGCACCAGTCCCAGCACGTCCAGCAGCCGCTCTGCCGCACGCTCGCCCGCCAGCGCCGCGACCGTCGCCTGCAGCGCGCGGCCGCCGTCGAGCGGCAGCACCGGCAGCAGATTCACGCACGAATACAGCAGGCTCAGATCCGCCCCCTCCGGGCAGCCGAGCCCGCGCAGGATGCAAAACAGCCCCGCGCCGGCGGCAGGGCCGGCCAGCGCCGCCGCGACCGTGTGCACCGCGTCCTCCGGCGGCGCGCAGCGCAGCGCCAGCCCGCAGGCCTCCATGCGCAGGCCGTAGATCTCCGTGCCGCACAGCACCAGCGCCGCAACATGGCCCAGCTCATGCACCGCCACGGCGAGCGCCAGCCGCGCGCACCAGCGCAGCGGCAGCAGAAAATACAGCCCGGCAAGCAGCGCGACCGCGCCCGGGCGCACATCGAGCGCAAAGCGGCGGCGCTTCATACGGCGGCGAGGTAAAACTCCGGATTGCAGTAATACCCGTCGTGCATCAGCTCGAAGTGCAGGTGCGGCCCGGTCGCCTTGCCGGTCGCGCCGACGAGCGCAATCTCCTGCCCCGCCGTGACCGTCTCCCCGGCGCGCACGAGCAGCTTGCTGCAGTGGCCGTAGAGCGTCGTATAGCCATCGGCGTGACGGATCTTCACATAGTTGCCGTACCCGTCGTCCTGCCCGGCGGCAAGCACCGTGCCGTCAGCAAAGGCACAGACCGCCATGCCGGAATTGGCCGCGAAATCTGTGCCATAGTGAAATTTCACCTTGTTTTCCAATGGATGCAGCCGGTAGCCGAAGCCGGACGAGGTATAGCCCGCGACCGGTGACGTGTGCGCAAACGGCAGCTCGCTGACCGCGTAGCTGACATTGGTCGGCACTGCATAGCCGGAATAGACCGCCTGCTCGTTGAGAAATGCCTCGCGCGCGGCGAGGGCCGCCTGCAGCTGCGGGCTCTGCGTCGGTTCGGGCGTCGGCGTCGGTGTCGGCTCCGGGGTCGGTTCCGGCGTGGGTGTTGGCGTCGGCTCCGGCGCGGGTGTCGTCCAGGCGGACATGTTCACATTCACGGCGGGCAGATACTGCCGCAGCTGTTCGTCCTGCGCCTGCACCGCTGTGGGCGCAAACACGCTGCGGATCTCGGCAAAGACGGACTTGTAATCATCGTCCGCATTGATGGCCGGCAGCAGCACCTCGCGCGCATCTGCGGCCGCCGCCGGGGCGATCATCTTCACCGCCGTCAGCAGCAGGAATACCGCCGCGCACAAATAAACTTTCCAGCGCTTCATGCACATCACCCCCGATAAAAGGAGTGTATGCAGACAGGCCCGGTTTTAGCACGACGGCAGCGCCCGCGTCGCGCGCCGCATGGCCGACACGGCATAGCACGCGACCAGCAGCTCCGTGACCGGCATGGCCCACCAGATCGAGGTTGACCCAAGCACCTCCGGCAGCAGCAAAATCAGTGCGCCGCTGATGACGAGCCCCCGCGCGACGGAGACAAAAAACGCAGCGCCCGGCTTGAGGATGGCCTGAAAATAATACGTTGAAAAGATATTCAGCGGCAGCAGCAGGAACGACACGGCATACGTCCGGATGATGTCTGGCGCCATGGCGAGGATCGCCGCCGTCGGCCGCATGAAGATGCGGATATAGAGGTTCGGCCAGGCGAGGCTCAGCGCCGTTCAGAAAACGGAGAACGCCGCGCACGACACCAGGCGCACATTGTCCCTGAGCAGATCCATGGTCATCCTCCTCGAAAAAGAAAAAAGCCGGACAAGGAACAGGCATTTCAGTCTGCGCCTTATCCGGCTGCCGTTTCTCTGAACAGCTCGCCCTCCAGCAAACGAGGGTGTTATGCCAGAAGGAAGATGGGTTGTCAAGCGATGCAGGTCAAAAAACCGTGCCCAGCTCACACGCACAAAATCCGAACATATTTATCCACGCTTGGCCGCATACACCAAGAAATTACTGGGTCTCAAGTTCACACCGGACGAAGTCCAAATCTTCCCCGTCTCCATCGCAAAATCCGAATCCACGACATACTCCTCGTGTCTTTCCAGCCTTTGAAGCCCCATGATTTGTTCAGCACCAACGACATGTTCCCACCAGAAGTGATTATCCTCATCTATTTGCGAATAGAAAAGCTCGACAGGCTCTAAACAGTACTGCCACTCGGGATGAAATCTATATTTTTCATATTCCGAATACGCAGCGCCACTAGAGCCGCTCCGATACACATAGCCATCGTCTCCGATGAGGAATCGGTCACGTTCCTGTCCCTGAAAGGCGAGGAGCGGCTGCCTATTTTTAATTGTATAAACAGCCAATGCATACCCGTCTTCCATCGGGCAAAAGTCGCCGCCAATCCAGTCGAGGAGCAGTTCATTCGTTCCATCGCCATTTAAATCTCTGAAAGAATAACCGATTCGACTCAAAAGGCCATCTGAATTTTCCCAAGCCCAATATGGATTCACAATACATTCTGCCAAGCCGCGCTCCACCACATACTTGTCGCGATCCCAATCGGCTGTACCCGCCAGATGTGCATACAGTGCCTGATAATATAAGTCCAAAACGCTTGCATACCGCTGCTCATCCACACTCATTGAGCCTGCATTACTCTTGCCCGCGCCCTTATCTTCACTTGTATCCGACTCGACCGTGACATCCGGCGTAGACATTGCTTCTGGTGGCTGCTGCGAAGCTTCTGTTTCTGCAGCAGCATTATTTGCAGAACACCCACCAAATAACACAGTAAAACTAAACAGCAAAATGACCGCAAGCAGTGCTGCCGCTTTGGCCGTTTTCACGTCTCACATCCTCCGTTCGTTGAAAAGCGTGCAGAAGTTTACTCGATGCCCTGCTGTTTGCACCAGATGTCCATGACGGTGTCCACCGGCAGGAGCTTGACCAGGCGCACCTGCCGGCGCACCGGGTGGCCGAGAATGGAGACGCTCTTCTTCTTCTTGAGATCCTGCATGGCCTGCGCCGCTACCTCGTCTGGGCCATACCACTTGTCCACATAGCGGATATACTCGTCATGGTGCGCGACCTGCTGGAACTCGGTCTTGATCCAGCCGGGGCAGACGCACATGACATGGATGCCCTGCGGGCGCAGCTCGCGGCCGATCGCGCGCGACAGGCTCAGGACATAGCTCTTGCTCGCGCCGTACACCGCCTGATACGGTACCGGCTGCCAGGCAGAGTTCGAGCCCATGTTGATGATGCTGCTGCCGGCGTGCATATACGGCAGGCTCGCGTGGCACATGCCAGTGAGCGCGAGCGAATTGAGCTGCGCGCTGGCGAGCAGCTTCTTGCGGTCCGCCTCGGCAAAGGGGCCGAACACGCCGCAGCCGGCTGCATTGACCAGCATCTTGATCTCGGGCTGCTCCTGCTCGAGCAGGGCCTGATAGGCATCGATGCTGCTCAGATCCGAGAGATCGAGCGCGATCGGGCGGATGGGGTTCGTGCACTTGTCGCGCAGCTCCTCCAGCCGCTCTTTTCTGCGGGCAATGACCCAGATCTCGTCATAGCGCGCGTCCTTGTCCACAGCGTAGACGAGCTCCCGGCCGATACCGGCGGATGCGCCGGTGATGACAGCAATGTTCATACGTTCTCCTCCAGAATGAAAATATCGGTATCTCTATCATACCGAACTTGCACCGTCTGCGCAAGGGATGGGGGAATAAAAAATTGCTGCGAACGATGCAACGTCCGCAGCGATATGGTCGGAGTGTGTTTATGAATCATTTCATTAAAACTAGGACTCACTGTAAAATTGTTGGCATAAAGAAAGAGCGCCAGCAAGTTTTTTACTTGCTGAGCGCTCTTGAAACTGTGCCGGAGATTGCCGTCCGGTCGGCTATTCTTTTTTTCAGGCGGCATATCGCCGTCACCGTCCTTTCATGACCGCATGGGTCTTATTTTTCTGTTCTGTTCAGCGTGAATTTCTCACCCTGTGTCGCCGTACCCTTGCCTGCGGTCAGCTCAAGCCCCGTATCGATATACGCCACCTCGTACTCGCAGTCGGTCAGTGCCTCGGCTTCAAAGTCGATGGAGAGTGTCCTGCCGGACAGCGTGAAACGGAACTTATACGGTGCGCCGGAAAGCCGCAGCTCTCCGCTGCCGTCCTCACGGAAGGTATAGACGCAGCTCTTGTCGGACATTGCAAAGCTGCCGTAGATGCTCTCGTCATGAGGGCTGCTCTCGGAGCGGCCGCAGCTACGGCACAGCAGCACGATGCCCGCTATGAGCAGCACCGCCGCAAGGGCGCAGGCGGTAAGAAAGAGCGTCCTTCTCCGCTTTTGCTTTTTGATCGCCGAGCGGCGCAGCTCACGCCTGCGGAGCATTTCTGCCTCGGTCATGGGTCTTTTCTGCGGCGGTATTCTGTTATCCTGCATTGCTTCACCTTACTTTACTTCAATATTCTGACTTCATCCAGAAAGTCAAAAAGCATCGGCAGACCGGTGCCGATGGGGGGCGTCCTCCCACAGACACATCTCGCCGGTCAGCGTGACGCATGGCTTGGGCATACGAAAAAGGAAAAATCTGTCCGTGGCGGTGCGCTTCAAATGGAGCAGGGACACCTCTCCGTCGCCGTTCAGCTGGGGATACACGGTCAGAATGTGGCTGTCGCTTGCCGCCTTTCGGAAAGGGACTTGCTGCCAAGTCCGCTTTCAGGAAAATAGGCGGTGGCGGAATGATCCGTCACCGCCTATTGTATTTAGGATATTTCGATTTCGGAAGCGTAGGCTTATTCAGCCTCGGACTCCTTTCTCTTTTTGCTGTTCAGACCCAGCACGGTCAGAACGCCGCCGCAGACGAACAGAGCAGCCAGCCAACCGATGAGGTTTCTGCTGTCACCGGTCTGAGGAGGCTTGGTGGAGTCGTCCTTTCCTGGCTTATCGGTGTTATTATCACCGCTGCCTGTATTGCCGGTGTTGCCGCCGTCGGGGAGCTTGTCGATGACCGTGTTCTCGCTGCGCTTGGCGCCGCAAACGGTGCATTCCTCGTGCTTGATGCCGGTGGCCTCCTTGGTAGCGGCTTTGTCGATCACCCACTGGAAGCTGTGTGCTGCCGTGTCGGCCTTATCGTCGCACTCGCACTCATGCCAGTGGTTGGTGCCGTCATACTTCCACTCTGTACCGTAGCTGTGGGTATGAGTGCTGCCTGTTGCGGGGATCGGTGCGGTTTCAAGAACCTTCTTGCAGACGGTGCATTCCTTATGCTTAGCGCCGTCGGCGGTTTCGGTAGCTGCTGTGTCAACGATCCACTCGCTGGCGCTGTGAGCCGCAATATCGGTCTTGTCACCGCACTCGCACTCATGCCAGTGATTGGTGTCGTCATACTTCCAATCCGTGCCGTAGCTGTGGGTATGGCTGGGAGGCGCATCCTTATAGGTGGCCTCAATCTTCACATCATTACCGGGCATGGTGAAGGTGGTGGTGGCCTTGGTGGCGTCTGCCAGGGTGACATTGCCCTCCAGCACGACCCACTTGTCAAAGACCTTGCCTGCCTCCGGTGCGTCCGCCGTAACGGTCACAACGGTGTTCTGCTCGATCTTGTCGGTGATGGGGGTGCCAGCGGCAACGGAGGCCGTGCCCTTGATAACCGTGAGCGTATACGCCTCTACGGGGTTTTCGGCGAACTCCGCCTCTATCGCTACATCGTTTGCGGGCATGGTGAAGGTGGTGGTGGCGCTGGTCTCGTTAGCCAGCGTTACGCCGCCTGCCTTAACGACCCACTTGACGAAGTGCTTTCCGTCAGGAGCCTGTGCCGTAACGGTGACCTCAACGCCCTCCATGGCGCGGGTGATGGGTGTGCCTGCGGCAACGGTTGCCGTACCGCCGGTGACGGTAACGGCGTAATCCCGCAGGGCGGGGATCTCGGTGTTCTCGCTGCGCTTGGCGCCGCAAACGGTGCATTCCTCGTGCTTGATGCCGGTGGCCTCCTTGGTAGCGGCCTTGTCGATCACCCACTGGAAGCTGTGTGCTGCCGTGTCGGCCTTGTCGCCGCACTCGCACTCATGCCAGTGATTGGTGTCGTCGTACTTCCAATCCGTGCCGTAGCTGTGGGTATGAGTGCTGCCTGTTGCCTTGTAAGTCACGATGACGGTCTTATCCGTATCCATTGTAACGTCCAGAACATTGGCAAGCACGGGCGTTGCAGCGCCGTTTACGGTGACCGTGTCGATCTCATAGCCCGCGTCGGGAGTAAAGATGATCGTTTCGGTCGAGCCTGCTGCAAGTCCTGTCTTGCTCGCGGAGATCGTTCCGTGACCGCCGTTTACCTGTGTCGTAAGGCTATAGGTCGCAACGGGTGCGTCCTTATAGCTTGCCGCAAGCGCAACATCGTTTGCGGGCATGGTGAAGGTGGTGACGGCGCTTGCAGCATCGGCAAGAGTCACGCCGCCGGACTTCACGACCCACTTGTCAAAGACCTTGCCATCGGGAATTATCGCCGTGACGGTGATCTCAACGCCCGCAGCGGCGGAGGTAATGGCATTCCCCGATGCAGACGCCGTACCGCCTGTGACGGTAACTGCATACTCGGTCGCAGTGGGATTCTTTACGAACCTTGTCTCGCCGCAGCCGGTGCGCCGGCAGGTGTAGAGAATTCCATCGCTCTTGCCCTGTGTTGCCGGTTTGCCGCCGTCCCAATCATGGCTGAGCTTATCGATAACATGACCGTAGCGGAAAATCTGTCCGCAGCCTCTTGTACACTGATAGTCGCCGCTATAGCCTGTGGTGGTGCATCCGGGCTTAACCTCATTGACCAGCTTGTAGTTGCCGGCAATTTCGTGGAGGGACGGGGTAGCGGAGCCCTTCTTCGAGATCCTGTCGCACGCTGTGCAGTATTGGTTACCGGAATAGCCCTTCTCGGTGCAGGTCGCCGCTCTTACATCACGCAGCGCAAAGGGGCCGCTATGTTTGAAGTCGCCGGTCTCGCCCTTAACGGTGCCGCCGCAAGCCGTGCAGCGGTAGTCGCCCTCATAGGCCCGGTGCCGGCAATCGCCCGATCTGGCGTTATAGCGTTTGCCGCCATGGCTTGGGTCCGTGGTGGCCGAGTTAAGCGTGCCGTAGTAGTAAAGCGGCTGCAGTGTACCGGTATGACCGGCGTTTGCAGGCGGGTAGATATCCGAACCGGCACTTATGACATAGCCGCAGTCTGCGCAGGCGGTGTCGCCGGTGTAGCCCTTGCGGTCGCAGACCTGCGCCTTCGCATTGAGCACCGTGGTGCCGCCGCTGTGGTCACAGCCTGCATAGACCGGCTCGAAGAAGAATTGGCCGCCGCCGGGAGCGCCCATGGCACTGAACGCCGGGATCGTGCAGCCCCACTCGAGTGCGGAGCCGTTATTGACGAGCTTAAACAGGCTCGCGACCTCGGTGCTGCTCCAGTTTTTCTTAACAGAAGGTCCGTCATTGTATTCGCGGAGATACTCCACCTTCCAGCCGATGGCTTTCTGACCGTTTCTCTCCTCGGGATAAAGCCTGATCTTGTCGCCGGGCTTGACAATCATACGGGTTGCCCGGCCGTTTTTCACCGTCACAATGGCGGTGTCCTTTGTCCAATCGCCGTCAATTTTTTTCGTCTCTTTGTATTCGCAGACGCTGCATTCAGCCTCCATGCCGCCTTCGGCGCCTGCGGTGTCAGGGCACAAAACCACGTTCCAGCGGCCCCAGCTATGGGGAACCATGATGAATTCCTCGCAGCCGGGAACCTTGCACTTTTCGGGGTGGGCATAGCCGGACTCAAGGATGAGCTGCTCCACCGTCTTAGTCGAGCCGCCGATGTTGAAGGTATACTCATAGATACTGCCGAAGCCGGTGCAGTCCCAGTTCCAGCCGTAATCATGGACATGGCTCTTCACATAAAGGGGATAGTCGCAGACGGTGCAGTAGAGCACATCGACCTTGCCGCCGCCCACTGCGTCATAGCTTCTGTCAAACGCAAATTTATGCGGGAGGATGCGCTCCTTGGAGCCGGTGGTCATATAATGCGCTTCGTATTCGCCTGCTTCGAACAGGCACGCGAGCTTGTGGCCCTCGCTTTTGCGAACGCCGCCCACGGCACCGTTATGGGTATTCCCATGCTTATCGACCCAAGTGACCTTGTATGTCGGCACTTTTTCACCGTCGTCCGTGTAAACGATCTCGCCTGCCTGCTGATAGCTGAAGGCATGGGTGGCAGTCAGCTTTGCCTCCGCCGTTTTCATGGTGTCCGAAGGGTCACCCTTTCTGCCGATGACGCAGTAGTAGGAGTAGTCCTCCTGACAGGCCTGGGTGGAAACCGACATCTTCAGTGTGGAGGTCGTCACACCCATGTAAAACCTACCCTCCGGCAGCTTGTAGGGCGCCGCCGTGGGACGCTCATTATCCTTCCGATACCACTGATAGGTCAGCTCGTCGCCCTTCAGGCTTCTTGCCGAGACAGAGAAGGTGACAGGGTGATTTTCATAGAACAGCAGGCCGTTTTCCGGCTCTTCCTTATAATCGTCGTAGATAGAGGTCTTGCACTTGACGCTCTTGGGCTGGCGGGTGATGACGATGGAGCTGCCGCTGATGTAGCCGCAGACCTTGCACACGCCCTTGGCGTCATATTCATGGTTGGCGGCATTCAGCTTTTTACCGTCGCAATAGCGGCAGGGGTGCCAGTGCTGCGTTCCGTTGGCTGACCAGGACGAGGCAGCGATGTGGGTATGCCCGGCACCGCTGTGCTCTGCTTTCAGATGACCCTCAAAATCAGAGTCGCTGAAGCACCAGTCGTCATGATCGCAGCCCATCGCTCTCACGGCATCGAGGCAGCAGTCCTTGCAGCGCTGATCGCAGCCGTCCTCGCAGGGGTCGCTGTCGCAGAAGCACAGGCCGCAGTCCTCGCAGAAGTGATCTGCGTAGTCCGTATCCATTGCGCACATTCCCGTGGAGCAGTCGGAGTTGCCCTCGCAGCACTCCTTGCACAGCTCGCAGGTTTCGCAGAACTCGTCCTCGTCTTCCTTATCCGTGACCCAGCCGTCGCAGCCCGGGCAGATGTGCTCTTCCCACTCGGCGCTTTCCACGCAGGTCTCGCCGTCCGGGCAGCCGCCGGCATCGGAGTTGTCCATGCAGCACTCCTTGCACAGGCCGCAGTCCTCGCAGCTCTCCTTGGCCAGCAGGCATTCCTCGCACTGCTCGCAGGACGTGTGGCAATCGATGCAGTGGATGACGCCGGTATCATCGTCGTCCACGCACTCGTCCACCGCACCGAAGCAGGCGTTACACAGCGAGCAGTGCATCGGGTCGCTGTCATCGTTTGCGCAGTCATCGCAGAAGCCGCAGGTGTCGCAGATGGTTATGGAGCAGCAGGGACCCTTATAGCACTCGCCGCACAGCTGGTCATCCTCGCCGATGTAGCACTTGGCGCAGGTGGAGCAGTGCTTTTCCTCCATGCAGTCAGCGCACTTGAGGCATTCCTCGCACCAGTAGGGCGTGTCGCCAAAGCACACACCGCAGTCGTTACAATGGGTCACAACCCAGCAGTCGGAGTTGCAATCAATGGTGCAGAACAGGCATTCGCACATATTCTCACCCCAGTGGTAGTGATCGCAGTTAGGACACTGGAATCCGTCATCGTAATCGTCCCAAAAGGCGTGGGCGGAAACCACCAGACTCGGCATCAGTGAGACCAGCATCACAAGCACCAGCAGGACGCTGACGATGCGACTTCGTGTGTTCTTTTTTGTCATACTATCATTTCCTCCCTCAAAATCATTCTGAAGATTTGTCTATGCGTTTTTTGTTGTCTGATTTAAACACTGTCGATGACCGAGGCAAAGTAGTTTTCGGATACCGAACCGAAGAGAAAAGCGTCTATCAGACCCTCGCGCTTTGCCTGCCGCACCTGCTCGGTCAACTCTCCGTCTGTATCATCATCCACAAAGAGAATGACACGGCAGTTTTCCGTGTTTCGTTTTACCTTGTCACAGATTGCCATTCGTTCTTTGAACATCCATGGTGAATACGCCTTGACCTCCATTAAGAGCACGTCCGGCCGATGCGTTTTGCACCACTCGGCGGTCGTGTCAGGCGATTCGGAGATCACGACCTGACAATCGTCCAGCTTCTGCATCAGCATTCGCTCCATGGTTTGCGCATGGATATCGCTCTGAATATCCAGCACGATCTTTTTCATCCTTCACCACCGCCTTGTCTATACACAACGATATTGATACACATTTTATTCTACGGATTTTTTAAGGCTTGTCACTGGCACAAGTGCCAGTAACGGAGCGAAAAAAATGTTTTTTCAAAATAATTCTGCCTTTTTTGCGCAAAGTACCCCTTGACCTGCTCGGTCAAGGGGTACTTTGCATTTATTCGTCCTTCAAAGTCGTTACCATGAGCTTATTTTCAATTGCGGTCGCAACGAGCGCCTCTCGGTTTTCAAACCCGCCTTTTCCCACCATATCGTCCAAATTCCAGCGAACGCCGTTTTTGGAGATGCCCAATTTATCGGCTATCTCCTGATAGGTGAAGCCCTTGATATAAAGGCGCAGTATGTCCAATTGCCGCGGCGAAAATTTATCGGACATTGTGCCCTCCATCTCGATGGCGGGTGAGGAGTCGGGAAAGACCTTTTCGCCTGCCAGGGTGCGCTTTACCACGCTCATCAATTCCTCTGTACCGTGGTCTTTATACCACAGGCTGTCGGCTGCGCCCGCTTTCGCTCTTTGCAGCACCTGCGGATCGACAAGCGAGGTCACGGCTACTATCTTGATTTGCGGAAAAGCCTTTTTGATGCGCTCCGCGGCGGCAAGACCGGAGTGCTTGTGCTGCGTCTGCACATCCATAAGGACGAGCTTTACGGTGGCGTCGCAGTGCTTTTCCGCTTCAAAGGCGTCACGGAAAACGCCGACAAGGTGAAACTCGCCGTCTGCCGCAAGATGATCGACAAAGTGCTTTTGGATGTACAGATCGTCCTCTACAAGTATGGTGCTTATCATAGCTCATTCTCCTTTTCGGGAATCGTGATGAGAAGCGCAAAGCGCGGCTCATGGGAAATATGCATCTCGCCGCCGTGGCTTTCAATGCTGTGGCGAAGCGCGGAAAGTCCGCTGCCCTCTCTGATCGGTCCCGTGGGCACTCTGCCGTTATTGGTTATGGTAATGTCGTGGCAATGATTGCGCTCGGCAATGCGGATATATACCTCATTCCCGTCTGCGTGCTTGATGCAGTTGGTCACGCACTCCTTGGCGGCGGCAACGGTCAGCTCCTCGGCGGCGGTATCGCGCGGAAGATAGCCCTCGACCTCAACGGCTACGCCGAGCTGCTTTGCGGTCTGCTGCACCTCCTGCATCGTGCCGACGGAGGTGACGCGGTTGCTTGCCAGCATACCGACGGCGTTTTGCAGGGCTTCGAGCTTTCTCTCGGTGTCCTCGCCGCTGCCGATGATGTCACGAATGGTCAGGAGGCTCCGCCCGATGGTATCGTGAATATAGACCTTTAGGTCAAGGCTTTCCTTCTCCTTGACATCGTCCTCCATGCGAGCGTACATCTTCCTGAGCTTTCGATTGACTTCTGCCAGTTCTTTATTTATTTCCTCTTGCTTTTGGTAGCCGTTATACAGCTCGGTTACATTGTGCGCCGTTATCTGCTGCCAGCGGTCATCGCTCTCCACGGTGATATTTTGTGTGCGAAACTGCCAGACGGTCTTGTCGGGCAGGATGTAGCAATCATCCTTGACGGTTACGGATCTGTCCGGCACGCTCAGGGCATTTTCCATATCGCTTTTGATTTGCAGCTCGTGGCCGCAAAGGGCAAAGGACAGCCTGCGCATACGGTTGTTGCACAGGATGATCCTGCCGTTCGGGTCAGCAAAGCAGATGCCCATAGGCAGCTTATCCGTTGCTTCCTTAATGGAGAACGGCGAGAGCTCGTTCTTTTTACGGCGGTATTCCCGCGGCAGAGCAATGGCAAAGTGAACTGCCGCAAGGAAAATGGCAGCGGCAAATATCAGCCACAGTGCGCCCAGCAGAAATGCGTCCCCGATATTATCGGGATCTGCCCGGGAAACGGAGAACAGCAGTGGGATCATCACCGCCATAACCGCCAGACTCAGCAGGCTGCGCACCGGCTTATTGCTGCGAAGAAGCTGATACATAAACAGCCCGATTTCAAGGACGATCTCCACAAGCATGATAAACGGCAGCATAGTCTGCCAAAATTCAGAAAGGGAAGAAAATGCACTCATTTCCTGTCACCTTCTTTCGCTTCAAATACAAGGCGCTGGTATTCCTCGTCATCCTCTTTTTCACAGCGGATACAGTCTCCGCTTGCCAAAGCGGAAAGGTCGGCCTTGCAGCACACATTCAGTGACAAGCGCAAGCCGTTTGCCTTTATGAGGCTTACCTGTATGCCTGTTAAATTCAAAATATCGGCTTCAATAACCGATTCGTAAAAATCAAATACAGCAGTCGCCGTTTTGCCGGAGAGCATGGAAAGAGACTCGTCCACATAGAGCGAGCTGCGAACGCCCAACAGCTTCAGCGTTTGGAGCGATTCATTGAAGGCACGGTGGAGTTCCGTTGCCGCTATTTTAATATCTCGGTCGGTAAGGAGCGTCAGATGCTTGCGGCGTTTAATATAGCTGCACAGCACGGCAATCTCGGCAAGGAGCGTTTTGGCGCTGTCGGGATCGATGCTTGAGATTCGGCGGTATTCCTTAGTGAGCTCCGCAATGCGGTCGATCTGCGTCTGCGTAGCGGAACGCAGGAGGTCATACAGGCGGTTTTGCTCCTCCACCTTGCGGCGCTTGGCTTCACGCTTGTATTCATAACGGAGTATTTCATTCCTGTCGGCAAGCTCGTCTGCAAGAAGCTCGGAGTTCTCCTTGATGTCACGCAAAGCCGACACATCCTCTGTCCATACGGCATAGCCGCCGTCAACGGGCATGGTGTGAACGGTCAAGCCGCCCATCGTGACCGGGCTTTGCGCGGCTTTTTTCATCGTTTCCTTTGAGATAGGAGCAGTGTTTACAGCTGCATACCGAACGGTAAAGTCCTTGTCAGTAATCTCTGCCGATGTGCCGACAGAGGAGGCAAACAAGTCCACATAACGGCTGTTTGAATGTATATATCCGCAGGCGATGCAAAACTCAAAGGTCAGAATATACATCACACTTTGGAACGCGGCAATATCGCCGAACAAGTGGAGCAGCCAATCCGCACCCGCATAGTAAAGTGCGCTGTAAACAATCGCCAGCAGCATAGGAACAATGGGAAGAAAGTGGAGCCTTCCTTTTTGCACACGGCATTTGAAAAACATAATTACGAGTGCGGCAAAGGCACACAGCACCTGCCAGCCTGCAATCATGAAGTAGCCTATTGAGTAACCGTTGTTTTTGTCTGTCCACACGGCGGCGTCCTTCGGAAAGGTAAATACGAATTGGTGCATGTCATTTGTGAGCACGAGCAGAAGCAATACGCCGGAGATAATCCACAGAACCGACATTCCCTTGGGGAATTTGTATTCGTCCGGCTTTCCCAATGACATGGCAATCAGCAGTGCCAGCATAGGCACAAACAGCATGGGCAGATAGAACAGATACCACAGGTAACGGACGGCATCCGGCTGCCAGAATATAAAATACTTTGCCGAACGGACTACCATCCATATGATGAGCAGTACTGCGGTGACCGTCATAAACCTGCACACCTGCTTTTGCACGATCCGCTGACGGACGGAGAGCCCCCAGGCAGCGAATAGGCCAATATAGATAAAGCTGCGCAGATAGGAAAACAGCATCGGGTAGAAGCTGCCCCTGCCTACAATTCGGAAGCAATATGCCAGTATCACGGCAAGTACAGCGATGCCGCTTGTTATGATAGTATTCTTTTTCTGTTCGGTCATAAACAGACCCCATTTCGCCTTCATTCATTTTTGTTTTTCCTTGGGTATACCTTTTCAAATTAAACTATAGCGTAAATCTGTCTGTTTCTCAACTGCTTCTTACGAGGCTTTGCACAAAAGCCACACTTTTTACCCCACAACAGAGAAAAATACTACATAGCCGTTAATGCAGGCGACAGATATCCGCTTTGTTTGCCCACCGAGCCGTGTCATGCTGACCGTCACCGACCGTTTTGCTCTTGATGTTATTGAGTTTGTAGATATGAGCAATCAGCGTTATTGCACCGAGGACGGCAAACATAACTGCGGCAACGGTGATTAAAGCTGCAATGTTTGGCATTCGGTTTCCTCCTGTTCGTCACATAATAAGTCCTCGTTCCAATCTTTGAATTCGGGAACGAGGATTTCGTGTTTTATGCCCTGTATAAAGAGTTTGTCGGATATTCTTTTGTTCGCCGCCTGACCTGCGGCATCGTTGTCCATGCAGAGACAGACGGTGTCGATATTGGAATTCGCTTTCAGCATTTGAAACAGCACCTGATCCCCGACACAGCGGGCGGCAGCGTAGCTGTGACTGCGCCAGTTTTCCTTGTGCAGAGAAATAAAGGACAGCATATCTGATTTCTCCTTTTTAGGGTAATAAAAAAGGCAGATAGATTTTTGCTTTCTATCTGCCTGTGTATCTGATATTTACTTTTCGGGAGTTCAAGTCTATCCAAAAAGGGAAAACGGCGATTTTACATCTGTGTTTTTGTACAGAGAAAAATCGCCGTTTGGGTAGCAAAAAAGCCCGATATATTCGGGCTTTTCGCAGGAGACATCTTTTTTTGCCTCCACATTATGGTCGGAGTGTAATTATAGGATTTCAGAAAACGCAGATATATCAATGGTTTGCTGGCAGTCGGCAAGAGGTTTTTATTCTAATACATAGGCAACCGCGTTTTGATAAATGTGTGCGCTGCAAATTTGCTGTTGAATTTTACAGCGGGATGGGATATACTGTGTCTGAAAGGAGCTGATAGATATGCCGAACATTAAACCCATTTCTGACCTGCGAAATTACAGCGAGGTACTGCATGATGTGGCTGTGGGCGCTCCTGTCTTTTTGACGAAGAACGGGCGCGGACGGTACGCCATCGTGGATATGCAGGACTATGAGAAAACGCAGGCGACCATCCGCCTGATGAATGAGCTTGCAAAAGGTCGTCACTCCGGCGAAACAGATAGCTGGCTGACGCCGGACGATATGAGGGCGCACTTCCGCGCAAGAGCGAATGAAGAATAAAATTCATTATTCACCCGAGTCCCGTCGTGATTTGGATGATATTTGGGACTACATCGTATCGGAGCTTCAAAACCGTTCTGCTGCTGAACATGTGATTAATCGTATTATGGACGCAGTTGACCATTTGAAAAACTTTGCAGAGATGGGAACCCCGTTATCCTCTATTGCAGATGCAGGAACAGACTATCGTTTTCTTGTCAGCGGCAATTATATGGTGTTTTACCGTGTGCAAGGCAGCGACGTCTACATTGACCGTGTTCTTTATGGCCGCAGCGATTATATGAGCATCTTGTTCAAAGACTTGCTGCAGGAAGAAATAACCGAATAGAATTAAGAATCGGCAAGTTTCTACGGAAACTTGCCGATTTGGGGCTTAAGTAGAATTATAGGATTCCGTCAAATAAAAAAGATTATCCGGCGGAAACAATCAGCATTCCAATACATTAGCCAATCTGCCTCAACAAATCTCTGACGATACTTTCAATTCGATCAACTTCGTCTGCAGGAAGGACCCCCGTATGCATAATTATATTGCGAGACATTTCTAAATCATCCATGCGAGACATAAGCCATGCTTGGTTAGGAATTATATCTGAAAAGTCATCCCAATTAGCAATGATGATTTGTCCCAGATTTCCAAGCATAGTATACCCTATTTCATTTGAAGATCTATTGGAATGGTATTTATTCTTCTCTTCCTGTTTTTTCAATGAAGCTACCGCTGTTTTTATTTTCTGTGGCACTTTATCATCCCACCATGAAATTCCATATCGTTCAGACATTCTTTCGACAATAAAATTTCGGATTGTGTTCTCTATACAGTATATTGCAGTATATACCGAGGACATTTTTAGAGCATCATGCCAAATACGAGGACTGAAGTCCGTCTCAACTACACGACTAATTGAGGCATAATCGTCCGCATTCAACACATTTATTCCCTCGTTCTCCAAAGACCGAAAAGAATCTTGGGTGAGAAGTGCATTAAAAACAAACTCTCTTAATTGTTGCTCGCTCATATCTATCCCCATTCAAATCAGTAGGTTGTCTTTCAAACTCTTAAAAATGGCATTATAAACTGATATATCTGTGGTAGCGGGCAAATGGATTTGGATATTGTAGTGGAATCCTAAATTAGGTTGTGACTGCAACGCTTGATAGGGTCGGAACGGCACTTCTGTATGTTCATCTCGCTTTTCCGCTTGTGTGCTTTGCTCAACAACATGCAACGGCTCAAAGTCTGCAATTCCACACAAGGTCTTAAATGTACTGTAACAGCGAGAAACCGTCTTTTCATCTCCTCCTGTCACTCTGGAAATAGCACCTTTTATGTTAGCTTCTGTCTCTTTATATATCTCAGTATTAATAGTAAATAAGTCGGAATATAATTCTCTGATACGAGAAGCAAGAGCTTTTTTATATAAAACCTTATCACGCAACTGATCGTAATATCCTGTTGGGACTCCATCCGCCGTTAAAAAGCCCAAACGCTTGAACAAATTTAATACCGCCCTATCGTTAGAGCTATTAAAACCCATGTTTTTGAGAAATTCAGTTGTGAACTTATTGGGCTTTGCGGCAGATTGCAGACTTTGAATAATAGGTAAAATTTTATTATTAGATAACATATACGGATAGTCAGTCACAAACAATTCCTCCTTTTAATTATATTTATTACATTATATCACAATATCACAAAACGCCGAATTATGTAATAAAAACCAGGTTCTGAGTATGCAGTACTATAATCGAGCAAATAAAAATAGGTGAGTCCTATAAGGACTCACCTATGGTCGGAGTGGCGAGACTTGAACTCGCGGCCTCATGGTCCCGAACCATGCGCGCTACCATCTGCGCTACACCCCGATGCAGCTTTTTTATTATAATGATAACGCACACGGTTGTCAAGTATCAATTTTCATTTTTGCAGAGAAATATGCGAAATTTGTCGATTCTTGTTTTCGGAAGAAATGTTTCTTTCTGTTATTTTCATCTTGACAGCATTCCGGAATCCCACTATAATAAAACCACTGCGGTCAGCCCTGTCTTGCAAACTTTGCTGACTACATCCTTGGAGACTGTGCACTGCTGCCAGTCTCCTTTTTTCTTTCTTTCAATGCTGCGAAAATATAAAAATGCCGCGACAAATGTCGCGGCATTTTTATGGTGGAGTAGCCCCATCAAAATCCGAACTCAACGCCGACTCGATCTCTTCAAGCGAGATCGTCTGCGTCCCATGTTGATAGTTGTAGGTCAAGACCAGTTTATCATCGAACACATACACGGCGTTTACAAATGTATCAATCAGGCGTTTCTGAAAATCACGGTTTGCTGGATCGCCATGACGGAACTGCTCAAACCATGCCGTCATCTGTTCGCGGGTCAGCTTTGGCTTTTGCAGTTCAGCAGTCTGGATATTCACAAGGATTTCTTCTTTTCGTGCTTCCAGCTCATCAAGCCGCTGTTTAGTGGACGGCGTGAAAATGCCCTGCTCGATTGCTTTCAGAATATTTCCAATGGAGGACTCGATTTCCGCAAGCTGTGAGCGAAGCGCAGGGGTTGTTGTGTCTTCCTGCTCCTGCATAACAAGAATTGCGTCAATGAGCCTGTTGATCTTTTCTTCATCCATGACGCGCTGCATGGTCAGGCGGACAACAACACGTTCAATCCAGTCTTTGCGAACAGCCTTCTTGTCGCAATCCTTCAGGCGCTTCGCACCGCTGCATTTGTAATAATAGTGCATAGCGCCGGTATGGCTCTTGCCGCTTTCACCAACCATCATGCGCTCACATTTACCGCAGAACAGCTTTGTTGTCAACAGATAGTCCTCTTTTGCTTTTGCCATTGCGGGAGCATGGCGGTTCTTCTCCATGCGTTCCTGCACACGGTTGAACAGGTCTTCCGGAACAATAGCAGGAACGCCGCCCTCAATTACAACATCCTGATAGCGATACTCGCCAATGTATTTGCGGTTTTTCAGAAGAGAGCTGAAACTATTGATATTGAAGGGCTGTCCCCTTTTCGTTTTAAGTCCGCGGGCATTGAAATCCTCAACAATAGAACGAACCGATTTGCCGTCAGCATACTTCTCAAATACCTCAACCACTAATGGCGCAGTCGTAGGATCGATCACAAGCTTCTGTGCTTTCTTGTCCAACAGATAGCCGAGCGGAACGCCACCGCCGTTGTTTTTTCCTTTCAATGCATTCTCTTTCTGCCCACGATGTATCTTCTCTGATAACTCGGCAGAATAGAACTCAGCATAGCCCTCCAGCATTGCTTCCAGAATAATACCCTCCGGGCCTTCGGAGATATGCTCTTTCGCAGAAATAACCTTCACGCCGTTCTTTTTCAGAATGTGCTTGTAGTGAGCGCTGTCGTAACGGTCGCGGGAAAAGCGGTCGAGCTTCCATACAAGGACAATCTCAAACAGCTCTTTTGCGCTGTCCTTGATCATGTGCTGGAACTCCGGTCGATCTGCCGTTTTTGCAGATAATGCCCGGTCAATATACGTTCCAACGATGGTCATATTGTTGCGTTCAGCATATTCCCGGCACTCACGGAGCTGACCTTCAATTGATTCTTCGCGCTGGCTGTCTGAGGAATAGCGGGCGTAGATAACAGCGTTCATTCTTCATCACCCTCGTTGCCTTCGCCGCTTTCCAACGCAAGCTCTGTCAGTTCACGCAGCTTGTTTTGCAGGATAGCTTTATCAGGCAGATGCAATGTGTAATCTGCGACCATTGTCGGAGACATGGACCTGCTGAGCGCATATTCGACTACAGTATCATCCTTACCGGTGCAGAGGACTAAGCCAACGCTCGGATTTTCATTTGGTTTTTTTACATCGCGGTCAAGTGCTTCCAGATAAAAATTGAGCTGTCCCAGATGCTCAGGACGGAAAGTATCAATTTTCAATTCGATTGCAACAAGACAGGACAATGCACGGTTATAGAACAGCAGATCAATGAAGAAATCCGTGTTGCCGACCTGAACGCGGTATTCTTCGCCAACAAAAGTGAAATCATGTCCAAACTCTAAAATGAAGTCTTTCAGATGAGAGACAATCTGATGCCGCAAATCCTTTTCCTTGTACGGTTCCTCAAGGTCAAGAAATTCAAACACATAGGAATCGCGCAAAGCCGCAAGTCCGCCGTTCCCAGCAAGCAAATCCTTATGTTTTTCGTGAGAGATCATCGTCCGCTCATACAGCATACTGCCGATCTGACGATCCAATTCACGTTTTGTGTAACGATTTGCAATGCACAGGCGAAGGTAAAACTCACGCGCTTCATCGGTCTTGCAGCCAGTCATAATCAGCAGATTGCTTGTCCATGGAATTTCTCTCACCAGTGGTGAGAGTTTTTCGTTGTCACAATAAGTCTCATAAAACTGCTTCATACGCCAGATGTTCTGCGCAGAAAATCCCTTTGTTCCCGGATAATGCGCTTGCAGAAATTCGGAAAAATCTGCAACCACGCTTTTTCCCCAGCCGCCATCTTTCACTCTACCGCTGACATAAGAGCCGATTTCCCAGTACATCTGAATAAGCTCTGCATTGACTGCTTTCATGGCGCGGCTGCGGGCGTTGTCGATGATATGGATGACTTCATCGAACTGTCCCGGATTATGGGTTAATTCACTGCTCATGTCTTCGCCTCCCCAAGCATTTTCAGCATTGCCTCTTTCAGCTTTTCGTTCATCGGTGATTCCGGATCGAAGCACATCTCAACGAACTTCCTCAGTTCAGGATTGTTCGCGTCAACCGGAGGTTTTGCCTCATACAGCTTGCCGTGCGGGTCATCGCAGCGGGCAAAGATATAGTCCATTGAAACGTAAAAGTAGTCCGCATACTTGCGCAGAAGCTCAACTGACGGCGTTGCCTGACCGTTTTCATAGCGGTTGATGCTGGACTGCGTAGAGCCGATCACATCGGCGAATTTTGATTGGGATAAACCAATGCCTTCCCGCAATGCGCGAAGGCGCATACCCAGTTGTTTCATGCTGTTCAACCTCCAATTCGGGTTAAGTATAGTATAATCAAAATCCGAGCAGATGTCAACCCGGATTTTGAAGAGTTTGTGTAAGCATTGACTGAGCGGCTATTATATAGATTACTGCGGCGGCTGATCCTCCTGCTGAGACTTAAGAATTTTTGTTATATCTATAATAGTCGCAGAACTTGGCTGAACTGCAAGATTTTTTGCAGCAGTAGCAAGAGGCTCCGCGTAAGCGTCCACAGAGGAAAGTTGAAGTCTTCGCATAGTTTCGATATTCTCGAGTTTCTGCTTCAATGCCTGTTGCTCTGCCAAATCAGCCTCTGCGGACAGCTTTCTCAGTTCGATTTTCTTCTTGTCTTCGTCATATTTATGATTGATAATTCCTTTGATGACGCCGATTATAGAATGAAATTCATAATCTCCCGCTTTTCCACCAAAAATAGCCATATAGCATATTAAAAGAGGAAACGCATTTTCCTGTGCAAAATTCCATATTTGAAGAATTACGTCACCAGGGGAATGAAGAGTGGTTTTGACCTGAACTGTTTCCGGCTTATCGTCCGATAATAATCGCGCAGCACACAGAACAAAATTAGCGAGGTCAAGAACGTTAATTTCTTCTTTTCGCTTTACACGAAAAGTAACAGTAAGCTTATCCTTAAATAGAACTGTATCGAAGCATCCACTCAACACCAGTTCTGCGTATTCGTTCAAATCACTTAAACTATGCCAGTTTCTCGCAATAGCACTCTGTAAATACGGACTTATTGTATCATCAGCAGTCAGCACCTTAATCAGTGTGATTTTCCTTCGTTTAATATACGGGCAGGTAAATATATCAGTATTTGGATTTGCCTTTTCGATCTGCTGATGAACCTCTTTTTCTAATTCGACTGTGAGGGTTGGAGATTGTTCTTCGTAATACTCTCCAATGTATGCAAAAGCAACCCTGTTGTTATCTACAATAACTGCAATGTCTCCCGCTTTGAGTTCATAGCAAAAACGAATACACTTATTGAGTGACGTTCCGGGCTTACTTTCATCATATGTAGCTTTTATCGAGGCTTTTAATCTGTCTGACTGACTTCGAGTAAGATTTTGACTAATCATAGCCTTTGTCACTGAGTTCCAACCTATCGCAATAAACTCATTCCTTATGAACTCGTCAAAGAAAAAGCCTCGCTTAGCTCTTACCATCCAGAAGTTTGTATCATTTTTAATGGAGGGAATGTCTAAAATCTGAGTCATCTTATCCATATCTGCTTCTCCTTTGAATCAGTCTCTTTATAATTGTGGCTTGTCTAACACATACATCAGCTGGCTTGCCAGCATGATTTGCTCCATAGCCTCACGTTTTTCATATTGAAGATTAGCATGAGCCGCAGGGTTGCGATAGGCTGCCATGATTCCTTCAAACAGAGAGTGGATTCCACGTCGGTAGTCCCTGCCGCTGGCAGTAGTTGTGTCGCAGAACCTGAAAACGCCATTTTCGCTTATGAGTGCGCCAATCACATCACCAATCTTTGAGGGAACTGTTGTGCCGGGTTTTAACTCTGAAAACTTCTCGCGCAGACGAGATTCTACTTCTTTGACCGCCTTTTCTGCTGCGGTCGAACAATGACCATCTGCATATAACTCACGGGATACATTCACAATTCGCGGATGAATCTCAGCCCAGAACTGGACAACAACAGGTTCTGCTTCAATATGGCGGACAATTACCACCAACTCGCCAAATGCCGCAGGATTCAGGAAAATAGCACCCATCTCGTTTTGCTGAAAGAGTATATTTGCAACACAGGGGAGCGTAGTCGCATAAAAAGGATAGTCCGCTTGTATTCCTCTCGTAACTGCATTGATCCATTGGTGGACGCGCTGAATTTCCTGAGGTGTGTGGAGAAACTGCATCTGCAAGTTTGCGTTTGTAAAGTCTATCCACTTTCGCAGCTCATACAGTTCGTTTTCATACGGCAGTTTCAAAACACGCACCTCCCTTACAGCGCCTTAACCGTGTCGATAAACTGGCCCATGCTCACCGCACCCGGCAAGAGGTTTTCCTCATTCTCAAACACCATGTAATAGCGATAGTCCTTGCCCGCTGCTGTGCGCCACGCTTGACCGAGTGCGATTTTTTCCCGGCTGTCATCGTTTTTCAGATGTTCGCCCTTGGTTTCTGCGCAGATGAGCTTACCACTTTTAGTCATAATCAGAATATCGGGGTAGTGCTTGATAAAGCCGTTGATTGCAAAACCCT
>ENA-OWPM01000250-OWPM01000250.1-human-gut-metagenome-genome-assembly--contig:-NODE-250-length-71640-cov-27.596647_pt1 | contig 71640 bp, 73 predicted proteins | sample MGYA00248267_ERZ651852 | MGnify/ENA primary metagenome ERZ651852 (study PRJEB26924, sample SAMEA4378228) | human gut metagenome | biome: human gut; feature: human-associated habitat; material: faeces... | reverse complement strand
CTTTCTTACCTTTAAAGACGATTCCACCCATGATTGCTTCTTCTATACTCATATAATCATTTATTAGTATTCAACATTTCCGACGACAAAGATAACCCTTTTCTGCGGATTTATTTATCTTTGCAGAGTTAACAATCGTAACCACCAATGGCAACAACAACTCTTTCTGCAGAAAAGGACCCGATGGGAGCCGCTATTTCTGATTATTTCAACCATCACAGAGCTGATCGTTTGCGGGTATTCTCTTCCCAATTCGAAGAAGATGAAATTCCCGTCAAAGAATTGTTCCGTAGTATACAGTCTATGCCTATATTAGAGCGTACCGCCCTACAAATGGCTACAGGACGAATATTGGATGTAGGTGCCGGAAGCGGATGCCATGCACTGGCACTTCAGGAAATGGGAAAAGAAGTGTGTGCCATTGATATTTCTCCGTTATCCGTCGAAGTGATGCAACAACGCGGAGTGAACGATCCGCGCCTCATCAACCTTTTTGACGAAACATTTACCGAAACATTCGATACGATCCTGATGCTTATGAATGGTTCCGGAATTATCGGCAGACTGAATAATATGCCCGAATTTTTCCAACGGATGAAACGTATTCTCCACCCCGGTGGATGCATATTTATGGATTCCAGTGATTTGCGTTATCTTTTTGAAGAGGAAGACGGTAGCATAGTCATCGATCTGGCCGGAGATTACTACGGAGAGATCGACTTCCAAATGCAATATAAAGATGTAAAAGGAGACACATTCGACTGGTTATATGTAGATTTCCAGACTCTTAGCTTATATGCTTCCGAATGTGGTTTTAAGGCAGAATTGATAAAAGAAGGAAAGCATTACGATTACCTGGTCAAACTTAGCATTGCTTGAAAATGCATCATCATATAGTGACGGTATACACTCCGGATAGCGTCACTATATAACCAAAATAGTAACGCCATCACATCAGGATAGCGTTACTATTTTTATATACTCATATATGTTCCGTTGGAAACATCTGATGAAGGCTCTCTTTTATTTCAGCATTTCATTAATTGCCTGCACAAGAGAAGCAAACTCTTCCTCATTATATAAACGAGTCAGCTTTACAATTTTCCCTTCCTTATCAATCAACACGTTTCTCGTTATTCCAGATTCACGTAATGCATACTTCGCAAAGATATCAGCTCCCGGATCCAGTCCTAACGGATAAGTGACTCCGGTAGATTTTGCAAAAGCCAGTACTTTGTCAAGCGGTTCGTCACGGTCAATGCCAATCAGAGCAAAGTCTGCATTATTTTTATGCTTCAACCAAATATCCTTCTCGATAAACGGCATTTCTTTACGGCAAACTCCACACCAGCTTGCAGTGAACTGCAACATGACAACTTTACCACGAAGGGAAGATAAACTCACTTGCTTCCCATCTGTCAAGGTAATTGTGAAATCCGGAGCCATCTCTCCTACCCGAACAATATATCCTGTACTATCTGCCTGAACTGATTTTGCATCCGCAGTTACTTCTACACTATCTGTTGCAACTTCAACATTCGCCGTTCCTTTCTTCTGTCCGGAACAAGCCCATATACCTATGGCTAAAAGCGCCACACTACATACATTCATAATTTTCATTTTCATCTAATCATTGGTAACTTTGCAAATATAAAAAAAGTATGCGATGTATTTGCATTTTTAAAAGAAATTCATACCTTTGCACCCGCAAAAGAAAAACGCCTCTTTAGCTCAGTTGGCCAGAGCACGTGATTTGTAATCTCGGGGTCGTTGGTTCGAATCCGACAAGAGGCTCTCCAGAATGAATGCTGTTTATCACATCAGATAAGCAGCATTTTTTATTAATATCTTCTTTAAGATTTTTGCTTACGAAATACTACCATACCCACAGCCAACAAAATCAAAAGAATTCCAATAACACTATTCAGGGTAAACAGTTCTTTAAAAACAAAGACACCGATCACAACGGCTGTCAGTGGTTCCATCGCACCTAAAATAGAAGTCAGTGTAGGTCCCGCATACTTAATTGCCCGTACCAAAGTTATATTGGAAATAGCCGTAGCCGGCAATGCAAGTCCTAAAATAATCAGCCATATATAACCGTCTGTCACCAGATGAAGCCCGAAAGTTGCCATAGCTCCTATCAGATAGAAAACAGCTCCCATCCCCATAACATAACATGTCAGTACAGTGGAATTGATTTGAGCGGCTCATGCTGTTCGAACCCCAATGATGTATCCTCCGTAAGAAAAGACAGAAATACAAGCCGCCACCAATCCTACTATTGTATCACCACTTTTCGCCTCCAACTCTCCCGATGACAGTAAAGCAGCACCAAACAAAGACATTAAAACAGCAAGCATCACCAAAAGAGATTTCTTTTCATGAAAGAAAAACATCATTGCCAATGATACAGCCAACGGATACATAAAATGAATAGTCGATGCTACCCCCGTGGCTATATTCTGATAGGCAATGAGCAAACTGAATGAGGTGGTTGCCCGCAACAAACTTAATAAAAAAACGACTAACAAATCTTTCTTTGCCAGCCGGAAATTACATCCCGAACACCATCCAAACAGTGTCAATACAATAGCAGCCACTCCCCAACGATAAGAAAGCACCTCGAAAGCCGAAAAACCAGCTAACAACAGAGTTATAGAAAAAAACGGAGCCAGCCCAAAAGTGGAGGAGGATACCGCCGCATAAAGTATACCTTTAATACGATTCATCGATATATTCAACTAATTCCAGATATTCACAATGCAAAGATTATAAATATTTCTTTAATGCCACCATTAATTTCATTTTTTCAATCGGCTTAACCAGATATTCATTACAGCCGACCTTTATTGCAGCAATCCGGTCAGAATCGAAAGCATGGGCGGTAAGTGCGACGATAGGTAAGCTAGCATTAAACTTACGTATTTCAGCTGTAGCCTTCAATCCATCTAGTACAGGCATTTTCATATCCATCAACAACAAATCGACATGTTGGCTACGCGCTATTTCCACTGCCTTTTGCCCATTCTCCGCATGCAGTAAATCATAATGATCCTTCAGGATAGTAGACACCAGCTGATAATTACTTTGTATATCTTCAGCTATGAGAAGTGTTTTCCGACCGGCACTCTTCTCCATCACTTCGTCATTCGCACCAAACTCTCCTCCGGAGATATTCTCTTCTTTCTTCTCTTCTACCATAGAAAGTGTATCGACTTCACAAGGTAAAAATGCCCAAAACAGCGATCCTTCATTGTGTACCGATTCAAAGCCGACTTTACCTCCCATAGCTTCTGCAATTGCCTTGCAAATAGAAAGTCCAAGTCCGGTACCTTGGGCAAACTCATCAAGTTTCTCAAAACGCTGGAATACTTTTCCTTTTTTATCATCAGCTATACCAATACCGGTATCTTTCACATAAAAATAGACGCCTCCATCCTTACATGCATATCCCATTTTAATAGAACCTTTTGAAGTATATTTGATAGCATTAGTGACATAATTCGTTATAATTTGTGCCACGCGATTACGGTCCAGAGTTACCCGACAACAGTGATAAGGATTGATTTCAGTTAACACGATATCCGGATTCTTCAGGCGCTGCTTCATGGAAGTAAACATGTTTTCAAAATGTTCGGATAAGTCGAACGGTTCGTATTTCAGTTCTACCGAACCGGCTTCCAGCTTGGATAAATCAAGTATATCATTTATCAGTTTTAGCAATAACTCATTATTACTATTAATAATCTGGATATAGTCCGCCTTTTCTTCTTCTCCGGCATAAGCCATCAACTCCGAAAAACCTACAATAGCATTCAAGGGAGTACGGATTTCATGACTCATATTCGCCAGGAACGCAGATTTCAATTTATCAGACTGCTCTGCCTGATGTTTGGCTTCCTGCAATTCCTTAATCATTTTTTCACGCTCCGTTACATCATCCACGCGAATTACAACACCATCCACAGATCCATCTTCAAGAACTACGGGAGTGGCAAACACTTCAACGGTATGCGCACTGTCCAACGAAAACTTCATCTGTTCCGTCTGTAATGAAACAAAAGCACGTTGCATCACACAATTTTCACAGGGAGAAGTACGATTATATGTACTTTTATAGCAAAGTTCACCTTTTTTGTAGGCTTCAAAAGAAAGACTTTTTGAACATAACGAAATATTTTCCCATTGAACCATATATTCCTTCGTGATGTAGGCCAACCCTGAATTCGTATTGTTAAGAACCAGTTCATTCTGTCGTACCAAAGCGTCCTGTATTTCTTTATTCTTTAGTAAGGTCAATTCAGTCTGCTTATAGGAATCGATATTTTGCGTCATACCGAACAAATACTTATAAGGAGCATCGTTCAAAGTTGTGGTTTCAACAAGGCCACGCGTTTCCCACCATTGATACATGCCATCTCCTTTAAAGTCAATGCGATATTCCACATCCCATACACCGCTTCCTAGTTCTACCGCCTTTTGCAAAGTTTCAGCAAACTTTTGTCGGTCATCAGGATGTACGAGAGTCAGATATTTCTCGACCGAATTAATTTCTGATGCCTTTTTCCCATTTTTATCAAAACCTTCACCGAAACTCACCCTGTTCTTAGCCGGCTCAAAAAACCAGGTGAAGGCATTCATCGCTTCCATAGTGACAGTTAGCAGCTGTGCACGACGCTTCAGTTCATTTTGTAAACTCTGATCCCAGCGGGTATTTAACAGAAAGCGTTTGCCATCATCTTCAATTATACTTTTGCGAACAATAGTATCATAGCTGCGTCCATCCTTCAGTATAATACGTTCCATGCCGAAATAAGGGTTCCCAGTATTGTATACCTCTAAATCAGTCTTCTGAATACGCTCTACTTCTTCTTCACTCAGCACATCATAAGTAGTTTTATCTTCGCTGGTACCAAACATGAGCTTACTCTCTTCATTGCAAAAAACATAGCGGAAATCATTCTCTACATCTTTGATATGAACAGATAACGGAAGATTATTTAATATATTATAGAAGAACTGCTCCTTTTTCTGCACCTCCGTATTATTCTTTCGGGTACCAACATATTTCAATACCTTCTTATTAGAATCAAATTCATAAGGAGCACCGCTTATCGTACAAAATTGCCAGGTTGAGCTATCCGGTAACATAACCCTGCTATCAAAAGAAAAAGAAAAATCTTCCCCATTGCTCATTCTTTCCATTACTTCAGTAACCTGACTACGGTCATCCGGATGCAAAGTCTCCAGATATAGTGCCATACTAACTGGCTTAGACTGATCGTATCCATTCAGCGGTTCATTATCACTATAAAATAATTTGGCCACTGCATCAAATTCCCAAAACATGATGTTGGCTGCCTTCATAGCAAGCTCCGTTTTCCGGCGACTTTGACGGAGTACCTCTTCACTTTTCACCGTTTCTGTAATATCTTCAAAGATAAAAATGTAATTAACAAACTTGCCATCATTGTCATAAAGAGGATTACCATTACATTTCAAATAGCAGGTCCGGGTACGCGTAGAGAAAAAGCGTTTATCGGTTCTCTGTTTATCGAAATCATACAAAAAACTCATCTGTACCGGAACACAACGACGAACTGCTTCCTTCACCACGTCAGGAACCACAGAATTTTCATTTATGTTGAGTTTATTACCAAGAAGCGTTTGCGAGTCAGCGCCAAAAATTCGGCAGAAGCTTTCATTGCATCTTACCAGAGTGCCATCGGCTGTGAAGAAACCTATTCCAACAGGAAGTGAATTAAATACAGTTAGTAATTGTTTGTGTTCCATTTCTTTATCCTTGAATAACTTAGAAATAAATATTTTATCTCCGCACTATGCAAATATATACACTTTTACGATTATAATATGATTTTATAGCGAAAATATTATTGCCAGGTTATAACATACAATAAGGGGCTATCCACGATATTGTGAATAACCCCTATCTCAAATGACATCCCATATATTATCATTTTAAAAAGTACATTTTAATACTCCTCAATGACTGTATTTCCAAAAATATCCTTTTTAATAATTTTCCCATGACCGTTACCATATTCAATTATTTCGTTTCCAAAAATATCTTTTTTAATAGTTGTTCTATTCCCCTTATCATCCTCGATAATAGTATTCCCAAAGATATCTTTTGTAATCGTCTTTCTATTACCTTTGTCATCGCGAATAATAGTATTTCCCAGAATATCTTTCTCTATAGTTTTTCTATTACCCTTATCGTCCCGGATAATGGTATTTCCTAGAAAATCTTCTTCAATAGTCTTTCTATTACCTTTATCATCACGAACAATGAAATTTCCTAAAATATCCTCTTCGATAGTCGTTCTATTGCCTCTATCATCACGGATAATGATGTTCCCCAAAATATCCTTTTCAATAGTCGTTCTATTGCCTTTATCATCACGAATGATGATATTCCCTAAGATATCCTTTTCAATAGTCTTTCTATTACCATTATCATCACGGATGATGATATTACCTAAAATATCCTTTTCAACAGTCTCTCTCCCTTGGTCAACTCCCGAATACTCATAATTATCTTCAACAAGATTTGCACCATAGCCCTTTATTATATAAGGAGCCAAAATAAACTGGGCAACAAACAGGATAAATAAAATCTTTTTCATGGCGTTTTTCTTTTGATTTAGAACAAAAGTAACGCAGGAAAATCAGAATAAATAAGTGAATTCCATAATTGTCAGTAGGGAAAAACCTAAAATAAAAAGGATTAGCGCATGCAGTAACGGTATATCCATAATATACTACCTAATTGGTCCCCAGAATGGTCCCCCCAAAAAGAAATTCCTTGAAAGTACTTGACTTTCAAGGAATTCAAAGTGTTACTTGAGGTTCCTGGCGAACCTCTTTTTCTTTATTTTCCTTATTTATTAGATAAAACATTATTTTTATAATATACTGAAATACAATAAATTATTTATCACACAAAGAAAATAGAATAAAATAAGATAAAAGTTTGTAGTACCAATGTAGTACCAAATCAAAAAGAATCTCTATCTTTGTAGTACCAACTTATAAAAGTAAAAATATGGGTGCAACATTCATTTTGAGAACTGACAAAAGCGAAGGATATGCAACCTTATACGCTCGCATACAAAACAGGGTTCCAAAGATTAACATTCGAGTATCTACCGGATTAGAGGTTGATATAAAAGAGTGGAACAAATCTTTAACAGGAGCCAAAGCTCTAACAGCTTTCAGGACAGGCAAAGGAAAAGAACTTTACCTTAAACTAGACGCTATTTCATCAACGATTGACGCACTAATAAAAAATGGTGTAGCCATAACTTCCGACATGGCTAAAGAGCGTATACATGAAATAGTATATGCTGAACAGATAGCAGCCGAGAAAGAACGAGCAGAAGCCGAAGCTAAAGCCCTAGAAGAAGAACAGGCTACCAACTTCAACGACTTCATAGCACAATTCATTCACGAATGTGAAACCGGAAAACGGAAAAAGAAAGGAGGAACCACAAATATATCTCTTGGAACAATCAAGAGCTACAAAGGCTTTCAATCCCAGTTTAAAGCGTATCAGGAAACAAGGCTAAAGGTTATTGATTTTGAGGACCTGACAATAGAGTTTTATAATGACTTCCGATCATTCCTCACAGATAAGGAATATTCCCCTAATACTATCGCTCGGATGGTGAAGATATGCAAAACGATATGTTATGCAGCCGAGCAGCTTAAACTTATGGATGCGGCAAACGTCCGGTTTGGTTTTGATGTAATCTATAAAGATGTTGATAATGTCTATTTGACTGAAGAACGAATACAGGAACTTTATGAGTACGATTTGTCCAACCGTCCGGCATGGGAAAAGATAAAAGATGTGTTTGTTGTCGGTTGCCTGACCGGGCAACGTGTAAGTGATTATAAGCGCATCAATGCAAAGATGATTGTTACCCTTACCGATGGCAATAAGTACATCAAACTTAAACAGGAAAAGACCGGAAATATCGTTTATATTCCTCTTGATTATCGTGTTGCAACTATCCTTGACAAATATAACGGTACACTTCCCAAAGTCTACGACCAAAAGATAAACGACCATATTAAAGAGATTGGCGAAGCTTTAGGATGGACGGAAATAGTAGAGTTTGACGAACAACGGGGAGCGATGGAGTATACCGCTAAAAAACGTTTCTGCGACCTTCTTAAAACTCATACCTGCCGGAGAAGTTTAGCAACCAATATGTATAAAGCCGGGGCTTCATTAAGTTCTATAATGGCTATCACCGGACACAGCAGCGAGCAGCAACTAAAAACATATCTTAAACTGGATGAATCAGAAAAGAGTATGCTAGCAGCAAAAGAAGATTATTTCACGAAATTACGAATAGCTAAATGAGAATGTGACATTTTAACACCCTCATGAAGCAACAAAAAAATGATTGTTTATTAAAAGTTATGTAAAAATGGAAAATATACGAGCCTTTTATTACGATTTCAGAAACAAACTAATACAGATAAAAATAGATTCAGATATCAGTCCATTAAAGGATTATCAAACTAAATCATATGATATTTATTCAAGCCGCATTATTGATTATGATTTAATGCATAAATCATTAGATAATATAACCAATAAATTATTGAATTTACATTGTAGAGAGGATAGATATATATATGCTAAGCTTCTGATAAACAACAACAATGCTCATAAAACAGTCATTGAAGAACTTATAGACGATAGTTTTAACGACAAAATTGTATTAGGTATTGATTCAGGAATTTATTATATAAAATCAGAAAATGATATCTCTATTGAACTAAAAAACGAAGATTATGAGAATAAACGTTTATCCCATTTTTACAAGGAAGAACTTATTCCGTTTGAAAATATCCTTTTTAATACCCTTTATGATTTCGGTCTTAATATTGAATCTGTAGGTATACAAAGGGAACGTTCAGAAGTTGACCTGACTGATATTATAAAATCCGAAATAGGAAATAGCCCAACTAGAAGTAGGCAATTTACGACTAAAAGACAAACAATGGCAATTGTTGAATTATTATCCAAGTTAGGAATTAACACAGGAAATGTTGATAAAACAGCCATAGCTGGATTTATCCAATTTTTAACAGGTAAACAATCTGAATCACTTCCGCAAAATACAACTGCATATAAGTTGATTGAAAGGAAAGATCCTGATTCTGAAAAAGAAAAAAACAGCTTTAATAATGATTGTGATTTTGTTGCTTCATATTTTGAAAGTGTGGGGCTGATTTCTTTGGCAGATAAAATAAAAAGAGGAAAAGTTTAAGATTCTACTCTAATTTAGGATATGGTTAGGATATCCTAAGCAATAAAACGCAAACAAACTTTGCTCCGTAATCAAAAACGAAAGGTTATGGAGCAATTTATTTCTACCCCTAATTCAATACTTATTCAAGGCGCAACAATGAGTGACCTTGAAAGTATGTTGAGCCGCTTACTTGACAAGAAGTTGGCTGATATAATAGATTCTACTCTCAAAGTAGACGTAAGTCCCAAAGACGGACTTTACAAACGTAAAGTAGCAGCAGAAAAGCTACAAATCTCCCTTGTTACTTTAGATAACTGGACTAAGTTGGGGATTATTAACGCCCGAAAAGTTGGTTCACGTGTATATTACACTGATAGTGATATTAATAACGCCTTGAAAAAGGTATCTAAATCCTAAAGACATGGGAAAGTTAGACATTAACATTACCCAGACGCAACAGATCGTTATGGGCTTCATCTCCCCTATTATTGACGAAATAGTAGACAGAGTATCAGAGAGAGTATTAGCCGCATCAAAGAAAGAACCAAAATTCTACACTCGAAAAGAAGCCGCTGAAATCCTTCATGTCACCTTACCAACATTGGCAAGGATAACAAAAGACGGACTTCTTATCTCCAAGCGTGTAGGTAGTAGAATCCTTTATGAAGCAGACGCTATTGATGAGGCTGTAAAAAAACAGGTCGTATTCAAATATCGGAGGGCATGACTATGAAAGAAAAGAAAAAAGCAGCCTCCACAACTGCCAATCCCCTTAATGACAGGAGCAAAGATAATCATTCCTCACGAATCATCCAACAGGTACGATCTATTTTCTTATCTGGCCGGAAGGTAACAGCAAAAGAAATCAACGCTGAAACAAATTCGAATGATGCCAGACGTGTAATCTCCACCCTCCGCAATGATGAAGGCTGGGATATTAAAGACGTTCGTCTGGACGATAGAAGAAAACTATATTGGTTAGAGCCGGATAAACGGCAAATGTCTATTGATTGGGAGGATGCCTATGGAAAGTAAAAGACAAAGAGATACGTTTATTTTCTATCGCAGTTTCAAAGAGAGCATGAGCGATTTATCGGACGCTGATAAGTTGATTATGTATGAAGCGATAACAGATTACAGCCTCGACATGAAAGAGCCCGAATTAACCGGATTTCCCAAAGCCTTATTTTCGTTAATACGTCCTTTTCTTGACGCTAATACACAACGTTGGAAAAATGGTTGTAAAGGTGGTGCTCCCAAAGGGAATAAAAACAACCGCTTTTCAAAAAGTACAACCGAAGTACAACCGGAAGTTAACCAGAGTACAACCGAAGTACAAGCTAATAAGGATAAGAATGTAAATAAGGATAAGAATAAGGATATTAATAAAGAAAGTACTATCGTATCAAAGAAAGACGAGCTTTCTTTATCATCTCCATCCGAAGAATTTATAAAATTCAATCAATGGCTAGATAAACATTGTCCTTTCGTACTGAAGGTAAAAACGCAAATGACAGAACCGGAATATCAAAAGCTTCTTGCCAAATACACCAAGAAAGAAATTTGCGATGTCCTTGAAAGCTTGAACAACTGGAAAGACTTTCCCAAGAAACGGACTAATGTATATCGTAGCACATTAGACGAATTGAAGAAGAAATTCGGAGAACGATAATTTTAAACTGTTACAACTATGGCAAAGACAGAGAAAATCTTGATAGACAATATATGCCCGCTGCATGATTTGGAATGTGAGAAGGCAGTGTTAGGCACATTAACCAGTCCTGTATTATCCAATGGGGAGATACCGGAGAATCTGACGGAAGATTGTTTCTATGACGAATTTAACCGCAACATATTCCGGGCTATTCTTACAATTATATCCCGTGGAGATCATCCCGAACCAATCGCAATAAAAGGGTGTCTTGATAAAATGGGAATATCTTTCAATGTGGCCGAATTATTAAAACACCTGGATGGCATGACGCTTGATTTCAATCAATACGTAAACCGCTTGTTTGATTTGAGTGTACATCGCAAATTCAGGGAGATAGGTTTGTTTCTTCTGAAACATTCCGCCTCGGAAGAGGAAGATATTGAACAGGTGCAAACAAAAGCCGTCGAATCCCTATCTGGTATGTTCCGGCAATCTTCGGACAACATATACACGCTAAAGGATGGTTTGACAGGAGTACACCAACAAGTGAACCGCAATCTTTCCGGTCAGACATCATTAACCGGAACGCCTACCGGATTCGATCAGTTTGATAGAAGATCAGGAGGATTGCAAAAATCCGATTTGATAATCATTGCGGCAGAGCAAAGCATGGGTAAAACATCCCTGTTAATGTCTATTTTGCGGTTTGCGGCACTTTCAGGTACAAAGAGCATAATCTATTCAATGGAAATGAGAAAAGAGCAAATTGCGTCCCGTTTGGCTTCTATTGAAAGCGGAGTACCGGCAAATCAAATCATGTACTCTCAATTAACAAGCTCCCAGTTAGAAAGCTTTGATAAAGGGTTGGCTAGATTGCTTCATCTTCCGATATATTTCGACGATAACAGTACCAGCAATATAGACAGTATAATAAACTCTATCCGGTACATGAAACGGAAGTATGATATAGACGGTGCGGCTGTTGACTATTTGCAGATTCTCAATGTAAACATGAAGGGAGCCAATAAGGAGCAACAGATGGGCGACGTGGCACGACGCTTGAAAAATCTAGCAAAAGAGCTTGATATCTGGATTATCGCATTATCGCAACTCAACAGAGACAAAGATAACCCGGTTCCCTCTATAGCCCGGTTGAGAGATAGCGGACAAATAGCAGAAGCCGCAGATATGGTTATGTTGATTTATCGTCCGGAAGTGAAAGGCAAATCATACCCAGGAGAGTTTTCCCATGTAGACACCAAAAGTACGGCAATGATAGATGTTGCCAAAGGCCGAAACATCGGGATAATGAAGTTCATTTGCAAGTTCGATGCTCCGACCACTCACTTTTACGACTTACAGGATATACCTATTTCGGCAAATGTTGAACCTGATCCCTTCTAGCTATGGAAATAGAAACAATCTACGGGCAAGTGATAGCGAAAGCAAACAACTATCAAGCCGTACCGGGCAAAGACGGCCAGAAACGGATCATCAAAAACGACCGGATCAGGGAGTATGAGAAATCCTTCTGCCTACAATGCAAGAAGTATCGAGGGAAACGCATTTCCGGTCGTTTCAAGCTATTTATTCGTGTTTGGCATGGGAATATTCGCTTCGACCTGGATAATGCTCTAAAAACGATCCTTGATTGCTTGCAAATGGTTGAGGCTATTACAAACGACAGCCTATGTTTTGAGATTCATGCGGAGAAACGGATAGACCGACGGAATCCGAGAGTAGAGTTTGGTATGGAAGAGATAAACGAGCAAAAAAATATATTCAGCCCAAATAAGACGAACCATACCATTTTTACCTGCTAGATAAGCAAGAGTATAAAAAAGAATAGATTATTATTTTCGTTCACCTAAAAATGAGCGAGAGCAACATTTAAAAGTTATGGAAGCAATTAAAGAATTAGGAAAAGAGTTCATTAAGAACAAAGAGCGATTTATCCAAATCGGATATAATCCCCAAACTGAAGTTTACTTATACAAACGTATATTCCCAGGAGGAGCAATCATTTATGAAGTGTTTAAACGCAAGATAAATAAACGGTTTAACTGTGTTAGCTATCCCGGTAACAATGCCTTTGGTTATTGGGCTTTGACATTCCCCAAATATGAGCAAGCGAGATATTATTTAGATAATGGGTTTATAAAACCTTCGTAGGCTAATTTTAAAAAGAACCATTCAAGTAAACGCCCATCAAGCGAGGAAAAGTATTACCGGATAGGTGTTTGTCTAATCGTTGCAAAAGAATTAGAGAACAAATATTTTATTAACCAATTTAATTTTTTAAGTCATGAAACAAGAAACATTTTTCGGAGTAAGAAAAGATAGTGAAAAACATCTTTATGTGAGAAGAGGTGATAACAACGAGGTCCTTATCACTAAAACAGTAAACGGGGAATCCATAACAGAAGAGAACACCGTACACCTAAATGCGGAAGAAGCCCGTAAACTAGGGATTCAGTTGCTAAAATTAGGTAGTGAAGAACTGCCAAAATCTGGAATAGACCTTAAAACCGAATCTTTCGTGGACAAAATCACGGTATACAGAGGAATAAACCCGGACGAAACACCGGCCAACCTCGCAGTTATCACCATTGATGAAAGCGACGAGGCCAGACAAATAAGGGAAGATAGCGGAGAGGAACCCGGCTTTTCCATTGAAGGGGAAGAACTGGAAAAACTCATTTCCGCACTGGCAAAGATTGTATAACCGATACCGGGTAGGTCTGCTTCGGATGGTCTACCCGGTATAAATAAAAAATATGCTATGACAAGAGATGAATTATATATCAATAACACAAAAGCCGATCTTAATAAGACGGATATTACTTTGAGCTATAAAAGTAACCTGCTAACCGATATTAGTAAAATTGTAAGTAATAGCAGTTATACAATCAGGTTGCCTAAAACAGCAAATAATCTGGCTTTGATTGAGTGCGCACATCTTCCCAGTTCAATAAGCCGTTATCCGTACCTAAAGCATAAAGGTACGTTATTACGGAATGGCATTGAGATAATCAAAGATGCAATTGTAGTATTGCTAGAGATTAATGAATCAATAGAAATAGCTCTTACCTGGGGTAATGTCACTAACTTCGCCAGTGTAGTAAACGATGGCAAGAAGCTAACGGATTTGGAATATGGAACAGTTGAGGGTACAGATTGGGTTGTTTGGGAAAATTGGGGAGAAAATTCGGAAAGATTTCCACGTATTGACTACGGGTTTAACTCTAATGATCCAAACGTTTGGCGTCATCCAGTAGTACCTGTATGGTGGATACTTTATAGGATTCAAGAAGAAAGCGGAGTGACATTTAATTTCCCGTCTGACAAGCTTACTGTTATAAACAAAATGATTATTCCTCTTTTGACAAGGAATGATTCACAACCCCTTTTTGATAAGTTCCCATTTATTATAAAGGCTTCAGGTCTTAGATATGACGGATTTAATTCTTGCGATGTTGTTTTTTCAATCCCAGATGCTACACAACAGAATTATGGAGAGATTCTTTCAGAAAACACTTTCTTGAAATCAAATTATGAAGCTTCACTAATAAGTGGAGAAATATATATTGGAATAAAATATACATATAGTACATCTTCATCCGATTATCCTATAATACTTAACGTATATGAAGATAGCGCAAATACATCTCCTGTAATAAGTAAAACTATATATCCTCAAATAGAACAAAAAGACGGATATAAATCTCTTTATTTTCAATTTAGTTATGAAGTAGATATAAAAGATGGGTATAAATTTGATTTAAGTCTTACTCCAAGACCATCCATAGATCAAAATTCTTGTTTTATTGAATCTGATAGTAATATAAATCTGTATCTAAAGACTAAGGGTGAAATATCTTTTGGTGAGAAATTTCCTCTAGTTCCCAATCTTCCGGACATCAAGCAAATAGACTTCATTAAAGCCGTTGCCTCAATGGTCGGTTTGTTTGCCTTACCGGACGGCGAAAACGGGATCAAGTTTATTCCCTTCGATAATCTGTCTGCAAACAAATCTAAAGCTGTAGACTGGACGAATCGTGTGATAATGGCTTATAATAGCGTAACGCCAAGAAACTTACAGTACACCCTTGATAACATTGCTCAAAACAACTGGTTCCGGTATAAAGAAGATGATAATGTCATGGGAAACTATGACGGAAATATCCAGGTTGATGATGCCACGATTGAGTACGAACGTGATGCCATTACTTTGCCTTTCTCCGCCTGCAGTACAAAAGGAGGCGTTGCTTATATTCCTTTGTATTCCTACAACGATAACGGAGAACTACAGTATAATAAAGCCAATCCCCGAATATTACTTCTTGATGGCACAAAGGGAATATTCAAGGGACTAGAATGGACTACCTTAATTGCAAATAACTATCAGACGTACAAAGGACTAATCAATAATGCAAAGATAGTGACCGAGTATATCCGTCTTAACAGTATCGAGTTACGGGACTTAGAGATGGATATACCGGTTTATTTGGCTCAATATGGTTGTTATCTGGCTATCATAGAGATAAAGACCAAAGAGAACGATATATGCGAGTGTAAACTTTTAAAATTGTAATGACATGGAAGAAAATGTAGAAGAAAAGATTCGGAGTATTACCGAACAGGCCAATCAAACTAGAAAAATGCTTTTAGAAGAGTATTTGGGACATTCTATCTCTATGGAGGAGGCTATAAATATGGAAATACCGGACGAAGCTCTGGATCATCTGGGAGATTTGTAATTTAATGATTAAATATAAAAGACTACTGAAGATATGGCAAAATTTAATGAAGAAACAATTCAAAAGTGCGTTGACTGGGTATGTGAAAACGGACTTATAGATTATGGCGGTGCAAAGCTTATTGACTTCTGTAATGTAATGGGAATCGGAAAGAGTACCTATTACCGATGGATGGAAAATGAAACTTTCGGGAATGCTATAAAAAAGGCGAAAGAAGATTTCAAAAACGGGTTGGAACGCAATGTCGTTTCCTCCCTCGCAAGGTCTGCCATCGGGTATGAATACGAACAGGTTTCTTCTGAATACTACATGGAAGGCAAGAAAAAGAAGTTGAAAAAGGAAGTAAGAAAAAATGTCCGTGTTGAACCTAATGTGGGAGCCGGAATATTCCTTCTCACAAACCTTGCTCCTGACAGATGGAAGAACAAACAGAACACCGAGCATTCCGGAGAAGTTTCTACCGGATTGACCGTTGTAGTCAAGAATCAGGAAGAAGCGGATTTAATCAAACAATTAAAAGAACATTAGTTATGTCTGCACCTAAAGGAAACCAATTTTGGAAGTTGAGAAACAAGCATGGGAGAAGCAAGCGTTTTGCTTCTCCTGAACAGTTGTGGGAAGCAGCCTGTGAGTATTTTGCCTATTGTGACAGGACTCCATGGAAAGCAATCAAGAATAAAACGAAAGGAGAAATAAAGGAAAAAGAAGAAAGCCCTACACAACGTCCTTACTCTCTGACCGGGTTAATGGCTTATTTAGATGTTAGTAAGTCCTTTTGGAACGATTTTAAAAAAGGTAGTCATGAAGATTTTTCCGTAGTCATTACACGCATAGAGAATGTCATCAGGACACAACAATTAGAAGGTGCTATTGTTGGTGCGTTTAATCCCAATATAGTTTCCCGAATTATAGGTCTTTCTGATAAACAAAAGGTAACTCATACCATCAACAGTAAAGAGTTTAAAGGCTTTGATTTCTTACCTTATATTCCCAAAGCAGATGAAAGTATATGAGGTTTTAGCATCAAGCCGCTTTCTACTCGCTACAATGAACAGAAACGGAGTGAGCGCAGATGATATAATGTATCTTGATATGTTCTATGAGTATAGAGATATGCTTGCAGAAGGACGAAAAGAAGCCGAAATTCGGGACTTTCTTTCAAACAAGTATAAGTTATCAGCCTCAACAATAAAAAAGGCTATAAAGCGTTTGAATGAAGAATATAAATTATAGTTTTAATGGTTAAGTATAAACAAAAGCCCCGAACCAATCAAGGAACGGGGTATGTTTAATACATATTTACAACTATTTTGTCGGGAATCAAAGCTGATTTTCCCGTTGCAAAACAAGTTCTTTCACTTCTGGATATAAATCCAATAATTTTTTATCCATTTTATCTATGAACTCATATACTTCCAGAAAATAAATCAAAGCATTTTTCTTTGCAAATTGCTCTTGAGCCAATAAATATAAAAATGGAACTTTGGAGACATCTACAATTTCTTCTTTTATTTTTGTTGGTTCATTCAAGCTACCAGAGTATATAACAGTAGAAGATTCTTTAAATAGTTTTGAATAAGAAGCATGAGAAAAGGTATTTCGGTATATATTTTTTAGCTTTATCAATCTTTCAGCTTCATCTTTGGTTATCAAACCTTTACTTTTACACTTCTTAATATTAGGTTCAATATCCCTATTATCATAGTCCTCAACTTCTTGTTTGAATGTTTCATCTATCCTCTCAGAATCATTAAATCGTCTACCCTGTGAATCCCATGTTATCAATGTTTGTTTCAAACTATTCTCAAATAGGTGATTTGTTAGAGTTATAGCAGCTTGTGCATTACCAATTATCAGACAATCACATATTTCTGATATTATAGATTTGAGTCCATTTAATACATTCAGTTTACCATATTTGATAAATATGAGGGGTCTTGTATAATCATTGACTACAATCCTATTTCTTAGTTCTTCCAAATATTCAGTTGCTTTTGCATCTGAAAATCCTTTGACTGAATACTTAAGATTGATATTCTTATTCATATTTGATTTGCTTTTACATTGACGTCCTTTCCACAATAAAGAACAAAATGGATTACTAACCTCTTCATTATTCTGGTTCGTAACCCTCATAATAATAAGATTGCGTAATACCTTTAAATATAACTTCTCGATCATCTACCTGGTTGGTTAATCCTTGATGTAACAAAGTTCGCAGTTCCAGGTCGTTAATCGGGCTTCTTTCCATAGCTTGCAAATAGAGAACCTTATCCACATTCTGCCAATCAATCACCATGCCAAGACGTTTTTTAAGTATCATATCGAGCCAAATGCGCATAGTACGACCGTTGCCTTCCATAAACGGGTGGGCAATATTCATTTCCACATATTTAGCAATGATTTCCTCAAATTTCGTTTCCGGCATCTTTTCTATTACTGGGAGCATCACATCAAGATACATACAATTAGCAAAACGAAAGTTTCCCTTTACTATATTCAACGTACGCACCTGTCCAGCAAACCTGTACAACCCATCGAACAAATAACGGTGTATGTCACACAATCCTTTTACGGTTCCCACCTCAATACGATCTATATCTCCAGTTTCAAACAAGGCATGAGCTTTTGCAAAGCTCAATTTATCTATTTCATTTGTATTCATACCCTATTGCATTATAGACAAATATCTTTGTAAAGAGGCTATTTCGGCCTCAACAACAAGTTTTTGAAAGGCTTCCGGCTTATTCTCTGTATGAGATTCTTCCAGTGCTTTATAATAACTTATTTTATCCTCATTGCTACCTTTTAAAGTAACCAATGTATACCCATTCCGTAAAAGATAAAGATTCATCAATAAACGTGACGTTCGCCCGTTTCCATCAATAAACGGATGAATACGTACAAGTTCGTCGTGAAGATATGCGGCTATAAGTACCGGATGTACTTTTTCTTCCTCCATCTGCTGGTACTTTATCACAAAATCCTCCATTTGCTTCTGTATTAAATAAGGTTGTGGCGGCATGTGGGTACTACCGGAAATCATAACGGGAACGGTACGATATTTCCCGGCATTTTCACGGTCTATTCCATGCAAGATAAGAGCGTGTATTTCTTTGATAGTACGTTCGCTTATCTCTATATCCTTCTTCGCTATATCTTTGATATAATCAATAGCCTCGCTATGATTGATAGCCTCCAGATGTTCACGCATAGATTTGCCGGATATGGTAACTCCTTCATTTACTACTAGGGCAGTTTCCTGTAATGTAAGGGTATTGCCTTCGATCCGGTTACTTTCGTAAGTATATTCTATATCCAGGGCATCCTGTATCTTTTGCAGCGCATCTTCCGGTAATGGACGTAAAGCGGATAACTCTCCTTTGAGTGTATCGGCTTTATCTAACAACAGTTTTAAATCTTCATTCATGACTATTCTACTTTGATATTATAAAACAATTTCTCCGCTTTCTATTCTATCCAGCAACCGGGACAAGTCCGGCACACTATTTATATTGTAATTGATATCTCTTATGCGGATTACTCCAATAATACCACCGGAAGAAGAAGGTACAAACAGTTCTGTAATGTCAACCTCTAAAGCATTGGCAATCCTTTCCAGTGTTTCGAGAGAAGGTGTAGATTTACCATTAACAATATTACTCATATTTGGCTGGGTTATCCCTATCATTCCTGCAAGTGATACAACGGTCACTTTTTTTTCCTTTAATACATCTTTAATTCTTAGTTCCATATTATATCGTTTTAGATTATAGTACAAACATACTACATTATATCGAACAAAAGTATAAACAAAGGTTAAATATATTCTTATACATGATATTTTTGTGCTATTTATTTTGGTATTATATTTTAATACGATATATTTGCATCGCAATAATAATGCAAAACGATATAAATATATGGCACGTTACGATTTAAGCAAGATAATGAAGAGAGCGCACAACCTTTATAAAAACGCTCATGTAAAGTACCCGACATTTGCCGATGCACTCCGTAAATCTTGGAACATGGCAAAGTTTGAGGTTAGAGTAGCCGAAGAACGCCATGCAATCGAAGCGGAGACTAAAGCACGTGAAGCAAAGGTACGTGAAGAGAACGAGCAAGCCGCCATTAGTTCGGTTCTTCTTCGTGCACAAATCGAAGCCGACCGTATCAGAAGAGAAGCGGAAGCTAAAGCAGAACGCATGAAAGGCGAGATAGCAGCACGCAAAGAGGGCATCTCTTATAATGAGTACCAAAACCGTATTAGCCGTACAATGGGCTACGGGTGTGGTTCTTATTGTGGTGATTGATTATTAACCCGATGGGGTGGTTTCACCCCAACCCCATCATAAAACATATACAATGACAGAAACAAAGGTTTACAAGCTCCATGAGAGCAAGCAAGTAGAGGATATTACCACCATGCTAAAGATAGAGGGATTAAAGCATAATGTATTCGAATACGAAGAGTACACAGCAATAGAAGTGACTGGCACACCATTAGAGATAATAAGAGCCTCCACGATATACCAACAGGTTACAACCATTAAGCTATAACGAGATGGAGATATTGATAGTATTTGGATGCCTATACACTGGCTATAGGATATTTAGGAGAAAGAGAGAACACTTCTTTGATATTTAATCAATTATGAACGCTACACTAATTATTTGTATCATCCTTCTTGCTTTCTGCGTATGGGATGAAATGTTTAACGATAACAACAGAAATCAATCAATATAAATATAACTTTAATAACAATGGAAACATTTGATTTACAAGATTTAATCACAGAGAAAAATGTAGAATTACAAGAGTTCATCAAAGAGCAAATGAGAGTACACCAGCTTAGTAATTTATCAATAGACCAAAGAGAGTTAATGATAGATACTCCAGCAATAAGTACAAAGCAAATGATTGATGCTTATTATTCCACGATCCAGCATGTGGCAGCTCGGCTGATTGAATTAGAAGGCAATAATGAGGCATGGAATAAACATCGAGCCATTATCATGAAGAAGGTAGCAAAGAAAGAAAAGGAATGTAAGAGAATAGAGAAGAAAGCCCGAAAACATGAAAGATATAGCCAGAAACTCACACGAGAGTACAATATAAAATATAACGCTAATATACAACTTTAGATACTATGTACACGCAATTAGAAAACGAAATACGAAAGACAATAGCCCTTGAAGTTAAAGGTGATAGCATGAATAATGGAACACGATCCAGTTTTGAAGCTGGAGATAGATTAATAGTGAAGCCCTTTAGCATTGACGATTTTAGAAACAATATAAGTAATGATCTAAATAGCTTTTGGGTAATTGAGATAGAGCAAGGCTACCTGTTTAGGCAAATAATTGAGTATGATAATACCCGTGATGCAATAAGATGCCACTCTTTAAACGTTTCCGGACAATATCCAGATGCTTTTGTAGAAATTAAAAATATTACTAAGGTCGGAAGAGTGATTGAATCACAACGTAATACGTTACAACGAATAAAATAGCATATAATAAGAAATAAGTTTGTGCTAGGGGCCACGGTCCGACACATTGAAAGTTGACGCCATCAACAAAGCCACCCCGGTAACAATACGGTTGCCGGGCTTTCTTTTTATGATCGCTATTTATATATGAATGAGATAAACGCCACAAATAAAAATATTAAAATGTCGTAATAACTCCAATTATTTTTGTTCATTTGTCAACTTAACAAAAAGAAAAAGACATGGAAATAGATCCGATTATTAAGCAAGCCATTGAGATTGGCATTAAATTAGGTATTGAAGCATACAGGAATGAAAGGAATGCAAACCTCAAAAACAAAAAAATTCTTATATGCAAGTCTGATGCAGAAAGACGTTTTGGACGTGGAGTCATTAGAGAGTTGATTAAAAGGAAATTTATATTCCCTTATCAATTTGGTATTGAAACAATGGTAGACGAAGAAGGTGACGAAATTACCGAGCCTAGAGGACATATATACTATAAACTACATGAAATTATAGAAGCTGTTGAGGAAGGGAATATTCTAAAATGCCTTCAAAAACGCAGAACTATGAAATATAACTCCAAATAACCGTTATTTGGAACTGATACACTACAAAGATTTTTCCCCAGTCATTACGCACGTATGAAAGAAATTCTCAAAAATGTGGATTTTGTGGATGCTATAAAAAAGGGAAATAAAATAAACATGAAGATTTCTTCCCGGTCATCACACGCATATATGAAAGACTTATCAAGCCCTTACTCACGAATATCAAAACTTTTTAGTAACTTCGTATCTATGAAACTAAAACCAAAATAGCATTTAGAGTACATGAAGCATATATTCAACGAGGAACAGCAGAATAAAGCAGCATTTATTTGTTCAAATCCCATAGCTCGGCTATCCGAACTTTATCGTAGTGAGGTTGAGAATCTTGCTATTATATGGTGTTACTATTCCGGGAAGATAGAAGGCAATAGTTACACTTATGTTGAAACAGAAACTCTCTTAAAAGACCAAATCACCTCTCTAAAGAAATATGAAGATGCAGAAATACTAATCACCCTACACAACACATTCACTACAGAACTGGAATATATCAAAGAGAGAAATAGCAAAGAAATAGATAAAAGCACTTTATTCAGAGTGTATCAATCCATATCTGCCGGTTTAGTTCCTGATGAAGAATCAGAGCATTTAAGAAATAGACCTGTTTGCGTTAGTGGCATAGAGTACACGCCAACAAAGGAATTACATAAGATCTCGGAAAAACGGGACGAAATACTCCATCAACAGGAACAATATACTAATCCATTGGAACGAGCCGTTTATCTTCATTGCAACATAGCCCAATTACAACCTTTCGCTAATAAGAACAAGCATGCTTCCCGAATGATAGAAAGTATTGTATTAATGAATGCTGATATTATCCCCGTTTATTCTTTAAGGGAGACTGATATATTGAACTACAAGAAAGGGGTATTATTTTTTTGCGAAACTGGAGAATATTCCCTATATGCTGACTACTTCCTGAATAGACAAATCGAAAGAATAAAAGAAATCGAGGAATAAAAAACAGTCTTTCCTCAAAACACCATCCTGATATCATGTTTTGTAGTACCAATGTAGTACCATTTTCAATTAAGAGCAAAGAAAAACCCTTCCAGAAAACATCTGAAAGGGCTTCGTGAGGTTCCTGGCGGATTCGAACCGCCGTACACGGTTTTGCAGACCGCTGACTAAGCCACTCATCCAAGGAACCATTATTTCTCGTTTGCGGTTGCAAAGGTAGTACAAATTTTGAAACTACCAACTATCCGCAGCAATTTTTCTTTGTACTTTTTTTCTTTACATCGCATTCTCCGCGTTTCTTGTCTATCATATCCTTTAGTTCACAGCCACTTACACAGCTATCACAAGGATTCTGATTTTCTCGCGTACGACGAAAAAAACGAAATATTCCATATATGACGCGGGCAATGCAGAGTACAACCAGTACTCCGACTACCCAATCTTGCCAATTATTCATACAAACAATCCTCCAATCTGATAAACAGCAAATGATACAAGCCAAGCCAATCCCGTTGTGTAACAAGCAGCAAAAAGCGCCCATTTCCAACTACCCGATTCCTGTTTTATAGCCGCTATCGCCGCAATACACGGGAAGTAAATCAATACAAACAACATATAACAGAAAGCAACCAATGGAGTAATCGGAATTCGTTCTGCCAAACTTACTGAATCAGCATCCGGATCATCTGCATATAAGACACCTAATGTACTTACTACCAATTCTTTCGCTCCCACACCGGAAAGCAAGCCAATACCTAGTTTCCAATCAAATCCCAGTGGTTTTATAACTGGCTCTATACCACGTCCCAACTGGCCGATATAAGAATTTTCCTGCTGCTCGGCAACTGTTTCATAAGCATCATGATTCGGATAATACCCCAAGAACCAGATTATAATAGAAGCAATCATAATAATGCCTCCCATCTTTTTCAAATACTGCGCTCCCTTTTCCCATGTGTGACGGAAGATCGATTTTGCTGTCGGCATCCGGTAAGGTGGAAGTTCCATTACAAATGGAGTATCATCACCCTTCACCAGAAACTTGCTAAACAAGCGGGCCATTACCACAGCCAGTACAATACCAATCACATAAATACTTAACAACACCAGACTTGCATTGTTCGGGAAGAAAGCACCCACCAACAATAAATAAATTGGCAGACGCGCACTGCAAGACATCAAAGGATTTACCAACATTGTAATAAGACGGCTCTTCCGGTTCTCAATAGTACGGGAAGCTATAATAGCAGGTACATTGCATCCAAATCCCATAATCAAAGGAATGAATGATTTTCCGTGCAATCCCATTTTATGCATGATTTTATCCATGATAAAAGCTGCACGAGCCATATAACCCGAATCTTCCATAAGAGAAATGCAGAAATACAAAATCAAGATATTCGGCAAAAAGACAATAACCGCTCCTACCCCACCAATAATTCCATCAATCAGCAAATCTTTAAATGGACCTTCCGCCATATTATTGCGTAACAAGTCACCAATCTGCTCGACAAGCCATTCAATCCCCATCATCGGATATTCTCCAATGACAAACGTACCTTCAAACATCAGATACATAAAAAGGAAGAAAATAGGAAATCCCCAGACACGGTGAGTTACGATCGAATCCAGCACTTTTGTTGTCTGCGCCTGCTCCAAGTGATTATCTGTGAATGTCTCCTTCAGTGCACCACTGATAAATCCATATTTAGCATCCGTAATAGCCGATTCACAATCCTCATTCATTGTGTCCTGAACACGCTTCGACATCTTATCACGGACATGGAATATCTCATCCGCATTTGGTAATGTCCGCACAATGCGCTCAATGTCAGGATCATTCTCCAACAATTTAATGGATAGGAAACGGGTAGAATATTTATGACGGATAAATTCGTTTTTGGACACTTCACTTTTTACAGCTTCAATCGCTTTTTCGATATCAGGACCATGATTGATATGAATATGCCGGAAGACACGCCCCGTCTTTTTATGTTCACGTACATAATCTTCCAAATGCTCTTCCTCGTGGTTCTTACGATCTTCCAGAGAATCATGCCATTCGGTCAAATCCTTAAGAACTTCCGGATTCATATTTCCCTGTTTATCAAAGAAGTCTACTCCTTCATACAGATTGATAACAACATGAAACAAGGTATCCAATCCACGATTTTTCTTACTGACAGTAGGCAACATCGGCACCCCGAACAACTTACTCAACAGATGATAATCCAATGTATTTCCACTGGCTTCCAACTCATCATAAATATTCAGAGCTACCACCATGCGGACATTCATATCTATCAATTGAGTAGTCAGATATAAGTTTCGCTCCAGATTAGAGGAATCGACTACATTAATAATCACGTCCGGAGTTTCATCGATAATATGACGACGCACATAGATTTCTTCCGGCGTATAAGCAGACAAAGAATAAGTTCCCGGCAAATCGACAATACGGAAATGATAGCCTTCGAAATCAAAATAACCTTCTTTGGCATCCACGGTTACGCCGCTGTAGTTTCCAACATGCTCATGAGCACCGGATGCAAGATTAAATAAAGAAGTCTTGCCACTGTTCGGGTTTCCGACCAAAGCAACATTAATGGTACGGCGTTTACCTAACGCCAACCGTTTCATATCTTCTTCTTTTACTGAAAGGTCTTCAGGCAATCCTTCATGATAAACGGTCTTCTCGGCCAGTTTCTTTGCTTCCTCTTCGCTGATAACTTCGATCATTTCAGCCTCCTGACGACGAAGAGAAATTTCATAACCTAAAACTTTATATTTTATGGGATCTTTTAGCGGAGCATTCAACAGCACTTCAACCGTTTTACCTTTAATGAAGCCCATCTCCACAATACGTTTACGAAAACCACCGTGCCCCAATACCTTTACAATAACACCTTTTTCTCCTGTTTTTAATTCGGACAAACGCATAACTCTCAAAATTTTCGGCAAAGATAATTCATAACTTCGGAGCATGCAAATTATTTAGAATGTTTTTAAATAGCAGCTTTTTTCATCCTCTAAAAGATTCAGAAAAAATAAAAAAACTTATTGATAAACTCGTATCTTTGCAGGTATGATACAACAACGCGTTACAAAATATATAGAAAAAGAACATTTGTTCTCACCGGATGATAAAATCCTGATCGCATTGAGTGGTGGCGCCGACTCGGTGGCATTACTATATATTCTGCATACAGCAGGCTATCATTGCGAAGCCGCACATTGTAATTTCCACCTGCGAGGCAAAGAATCAGACCGGGACGAGCTATTTGTCCGCCAACTTTGCGAAAGAATGGAAATCCATTTACATACCATTGATTTCAACACGACCCAATATGCAACGGAAAAACATATTTCGATTGAAATGGCCGCACGGGAACTCCGCTACCAATGGTTCGAGAAAATTAGAAAAAAATGTCAGGCAGATGTTGTCGCTGTGGCCCATCACCAGGATGATAGCATAGAAACTATACTACTTAACCTGATTCGGGGAACAGGAATTACCGGTCTGTTAGGAATCCGCCCCCGTAATGGAGCCATCGTACGCCCTCTGCTTTGTATCAACCGGGAAGAAATAATTCGTTACCTGCAAAACATCGGACAAGATTATGTGACAGACAGCACCAATCTGGAAGACGAATATACCCGTAATAAAATCCGGCTCAACCTCCTTCCCCTCATGCAGGAAATTAATCCGTCAGTCAAAAACACTCTGGTAGATACGAGTAATTATCTAAATGATGTAGCCACTATATATAATAAATGTATAGAGGAAACTAAAAAGAAAATCATTACGGCAGAAGGTATCAGAATCTGTGATTTGGTAAAGGAACCGGCACCCGAAGCCATCTTATTCGAAGTCCTGCATCCTCTAGGATTCAATTCCGCACAAATCAAAGATATCGCTCACTCGCTTCATAGCCAACCGGGCAAGCAATTCTGTAGCAAAGAATGGAGAGTGATAAAAGACAGAGAATTTCTATTAATAGAAACTGCGGAATCTAAAAATGAGACTCTTCCTCCTTTTCAAATCATCAAAGAGGAAAGAGAATACACCCCGGATTTTCTCATTCCACGTGAAAAGGAAATAGCCTGTTTTGATGCCGACAAACTGAATGGAGAAATTCATTACCGAAAATGGCAGCCGGGAGACACTTTTATTCCTTTTGGAATGAAAGGAAAGAAAAAAATAAGCGATTATCTGACCGACCGCAAATTTTCTATCAGCCAAAAAGAACGCCAATGGGTACTCTGCTGTGGAGAACATATCGCATGGCTGATAGGCGAACGAACAGACAACCGCTTTCGTATTGATAAAACGACTAAGCGTATCGTGATTTACAAAATAGTTTGAGGCAACTTCTGTTTCTTGAAGCAATCTGATAACAAAGCTGCAAAAGGGGTATCGTATACCCTTGCTTTTCTTACGCAAGCTTTTACACAGGCGCAACATTTGATACATTTAGCCTCATCCGTATGTAGCTCGTCCCCTTTCGTTATAGCCCCTGCCGGACAACGGACCACACATAATCCGCAATGGGTACACAAATCCTCATCTTCCACCCAAGGAGCGCGGGGAAGCGGTGTCCCACTTTTACGTAACTTGATGACTTTCCTCAAAAAACGGAACAAAGGAAAGAATGGCTGACTCGGACGTTTGATAGCACGTACATCCACCGGATAAAGGGTATCCATACTATCAGCTGTCTGTATTTTTTCCATGATTTTCTTCCCAAACTCCCCAGCAAAAGCTAAATCCGATTCATCTGGACGTCCCACTGCAATCGGGTATTTATCGGTACTATATGAATGTTCTCCAATAAAAGTTGCCCCGGCAATTACTTTAAATCCGTGAGGAATAGCAAAAGCATCCAGTTCCATTAAAGCTTTTTCATAAGCGCGATTTCCGTAAACCACTACCAAAACGGTAGGAGTATCCACTCCACGGATATACTGCAAACGTTCCATTGCCAAAGGAGCGACATGTCCTCCATACACAGGCACTACAATAATAGCCAAAGAAGATGTAGGAATCACAATTTCATCCGCAATCTGCTGCGTTACATTAATAGGAAAAATATTTTTTATGCCCGTCCCGTGAACAATCGCCTCCGCAACTTGTTTAGATGTGTGTGTAGGCGAAAAATAAATTAAATGAGCTTCATTTACTGTCATACTATTTTCTTTTATGTAGCAAAGATACACTTTTACGTGGAAAAAAATGTTTGATTGTTCATGAAACCAAAAAAAATTATTATCTTTGCCCCGTTGAAACATTCTACGATTCAACATATACATCCCTAATTCAGAATAAAAAACAAAACGTATGCTCGCATATCTGTAGCCATGAGCTGTAGTAATGCTGTCCATAATTCAGCAAAAAAAAGAAATATTAATAACTTACCATACTATATGTATAACATTATCCAATTAAACGACAAAAATCTGTCGGAACTTCAAGTTATTGCCAAAGAGTTAGGCATAAAAAAAGCAGACTCATACAAAAAAGAAGACCTTGTTTATAAAATACTCGATGAACAGGCCATTGTAGGAGCTACAAAGAAAGTTGCCGCAGATAAGCTAAAAGAAGAACGCAAAAATGAAGAACAAAAGAAAAAGCGTTCACGGGTAGCTCCTACCAAAAAAGAAGACAAAGTGGTTTCCGCAACAAAGAGTGAAGAGGCTAACAAGACAAAAGAGACCGCTCCTGTAAAAGCTGCACCACAACCTTCCAAGAAAGAAGAAAGTACAAACAAAGAAAAAGAAACTGTTGTTGTAGAAGCTAAAGCGGAAAACACTGCTACTCCCAAGCGTAAAGTAGGCCGTCCTCGTAAGAGCTCTGATGCAGAAGAGAAAAAAGAAGTAGAAAATGCAAAACCGGCAGCACCCAAAGTAGTGGAACCTAAACCTGTTGTTGCAGAGAAAGCTACTGGTGCTACGGAAAAGCCAGCTCCGGTACAACAGCAAACAGCTGAGAAGAAAGCAAAAAACAAACCTGCTGCAGAAGCAAATAAACCTGTTGCAGAAACAAATAAACCGGCTACTGAACCTAACAAACCTGTTGTAGAGAAAAAGGTAATAGATAAACCACAAAAGAAAGCTGCACCCGTTATCGACGAGGAAAGTAATATCTTATCCAGCGTTGACGACGATGATTTTATTCCAATCGAAGATCTGCCTTCTGAAAAAATAGAGCTTCCTACCGAATTATTCGGAAAATTCGAAGCTACTAAAACAGAATCAGCACAGACAGCACCGGAACAGCCATCTCATCCTCAACAGCAACAACAATCTCAACAGCAGCAGTCCCAGCAGCAACGTCCGCGTATTGTTCGCTCACGCGACAATAACAACGGTAATAACAATGCTAACAACAATGGAAATAATGGCAATAACGCCAATAATAATTTCCAGCGTAACAACAATAACCAGAATCAGGTTCAGAACCCAAATCAGAATCAGAACCAGAACCAAAACCAACAACGCTCACCGATGCCACGTGCCGCTCAGCAGAACAATGCGGGTGAAAATCTTCCGGTACAACAGCAGCAGGAACGTAAGGTTATTGAACGCGAAAAGCCTTATGAATTCGACGATATTCTCAACGGAGTAGGTGTTCTGGAAATTATGCAGGATGGATACGGATTCCTCCGTTCTTCCGACTATAACTACCTTTCTTCTCCGGATGATATTTACGTATCACAATCTCAAATCAAACTATTTGGTCTGAAAACCGGTGATGTAGTAGAAGGAGTTATCCGTCCACCCAAAGAAGGAGAAAAATATTTCCCATTGGTAAAGGTTTCGAAGATCAACGGACGTGATGCAGCTTTCGTTCGCGACCGTGTTCCTTTCGAACATCTGACACCTCTCTTCCCGGATGAAAAGTTTAAACTTTGCAAAGGCGGTTATTCAGACTCTATGTCTGCCCGTGTCGTCGATCTTTTCGCTCCTATCGGTAAAGGCCAGCGTGCATTGATCGTTGCCCAGCCAAAGACAGGTAAGACCATCTTAATGAAAGATATCGCAAACGCTATCGCAGCCAACCACCCGGAAGTTTACATGATTATGCTGCTGATTGACGAACGCCCGGAAGAAGTAACAGACATGGCGCGCAGCGTTAATGCAGAAGTAATTGCTTCTACTTTCGACGAACCGGCAGAACGCCACGTAAAAATTGCAGGTATCGTATTGGAAAAGGCAAAACGTCTGGTAGAATGTGGTCACGACGTAGTTATCTTCCTTGATTCTATTACTCGTCTGGCTCGTGCATACAATACAGTATCTCCTGCATCCGGTAAAGTTCTTTCCGGTGGTGTGGATGCAAATGCACTTCATAAACCTAAACGCTTCTTCGGTGCTGCCCGTAATATTGAAAACGGTGGTTCACTGACTATTATTGCTACCGCATTGATCGATACCGGTTCTAAAATGGACGAAGTTATCTTCGAAGAATTCAAGGGTACAGGTAACATGGAGTTGCAGCTCGACCGCAACCTGTCCAACAAACGCATCTTCCCGGCAGTCAACATTACCGCATCCAGCACTCGTCGCGACGACCTGTTGCTTGATAAAACAACCCTTGACCGCATGTGGATATTGCGCAAATATCTTGCCGACATGAATCCGATCGAAGCAATGGACTTTGTTAAAGACCGTCTGGAAAAAACCAGAGACAACGACGAATTCCTGATGAGCATGAACAGCTAATCAACAGCAAACTTATAAATGAACGGTGAACAAACTGCGCCATAACAAGTGCAGTTTATTCACCGTTTTCTTTTTCGGTAACCCATTTTATGACTTATCACCTGCCGTTTATCACTTATCATTCAACTCCCATCACCGATAGTTACCCCTAACCGCTTGCCACACCTTTCATTTTTGTACAAAATACTTTCATTTGCGTCCAAAACTACTACCTCGCCCTTTTTTACGTTTCCTTTTTTCCTACTTTTGCTTCCAAATCAAATATTACTTAATTCTAACCAGTAATGAAAACTATTTATCCATTCATGGGATTAGCCCTGTGCAGCGTGACAGCGCAGGCCCAAGAAAAGCCCAATTTCCTGATTATCCAGTGCGACCATCTGACACAACGCGTTGTGGGAGCTTACGGACAAACACAAGGCTGCACCCTCCCTATTGACGAAGTCGCTTCACGAGGAGTTATCTTCTCCAATGCTTATGTAGGCTGCCCTCTCAGCCAACCCTCACGCGCTGCTTTATGGAGTGGCATGATGCCTCATCAAACCAATGTACGTTCCAACTCCAGCGAACCTATCAACCCACGTATTCCCGAAAATGTACCGACATTAGGAAGTCTTTTTTCTGAAAACGGTTACGAAGCCGTACACTTCGGAAAAACGCATGACATGGGTTCACTTAGAGGATTCAAGCATAAAGAACCAGTAGCCAAGCCATTCACTGATCCGGAATTCCCGGTCAATAACGACAGCTTCCTGGATGTAGGAACATGCGAAGACGCTGTTGCTTATCTAAGTAATCCGCCGGAAGAACCATTCATCTGTATCGCAGATTTTCAGAACCCTCACAATATCTGTGGATTTGTAGGAGCGAACGAAGGAGTACATACCGACCGCCCCATTAGCGGAACCCTTCCGGAACTACCAGCCAATTTCAATGTAGAAGACTGGAGCAATATCCCTAAACCTGTACAATACATCTGCTGCAGTCATCGCCGCATGACCCAGGCCTCTCATTGGAATGAAGAGAATTACCGTCATTACATTGCTGCTTTCCAACACTATACCAAGATGGTTTCCAAGCAAGTAGACAGCGTATTGAAAGCACTTTACTCCACTCCTGCCGGAAAAAACACAATCGTTATTATCATGGCTGACCATGGTGATGGGATGGCTTCACACCGCATGGTGACCAAACACATCAGCTTCTACGATGAAATGACCAACGTACCGTTTATCTTTGCAGGTCCCGGCATCAAACAACAGAAAAAGCCCATAGACCAAGTATTGACACAGCCTACACTGGATCTTCTGCCTACCCTTTGTGATTTGGCAGGAATTCCTGTTCCGGCCGAAAAACCGGGAATCAGCCTTGCACCTATATTAAAAGGAGAGAAACAGAAAAAAACTCACCCTTATGTCGTTTCCGAATGGCATAGCGAATATGAATATGTCGTTACTCCCGGACGTATGGTACGCGGACCGAGATACAAGTACACTCACTATCTGGAAGGTAACGGAGAAGAGCTATATGATATGAAAAAGGATCCGGGAGAACGCAAGAATCTCGCCAAAGACCCTAAATACAGTAAAGTCCTCGCCGAACACCGTGCCATGCTTGATGATTACATCGCCCGCACCAAAGACGATTACCGGAGTTTGAAAGTAGATGCCGATCCACGATGCAGAAACCATACTCCCGGCTACCCCAACCACGAGGGCCCTGGGGTACGAGAGATACTCAAAAGAAAATAAATTATAAAAAAGAGTGAAGATTTCTTTGTAATCTTCACTCTTTTTAGTTCTTTTGCAGATAAACTTACAAGCAAGCAATTCTTATATCAGGTGAAAAAACACAGACGTCATATAATTGCAATAGTCGTAACCGCATTAATATCGGTCACCTTATATGCTGCACGTACAAATTCAGATCGTCTTTCTTTATTACAACCTTTACTTGAATACAATCATCCATTTAGTCCGGACGCCCCTGTCGACAGCATCATTGCCTGGGAAAAACTTTTAGAACCGGAATTACAAAAGGAACAACAATACCCACTCCTATTCCAGATAAATCTGCTGACCGTTCAAGCCTTAATCACAGAAGGCAACATCAGTCTCGCCATCAACCAGGCCAATCAGATGTACCAGAAAGCCAGAGAAATGGACTATCCTTTGGGAACAGCACTCGCATTACACGCCATTGGAAATACCTATTTAAGTTCGTCAACACCACAAGTTGCCATCAAATCGTATAAGGAAGCATTAGAAATCATTCAGAAACTCCCTCATGCCAACCAATATATCAAAACGATCTTGTCCCAATTTATCCTGACGAAGCTCAACTATCACCAAATGACAGATATAGAAGACAATATCCGGGAACTCGAATCTGTTATCAACAAGGATACGAATCCCCAAGACGATTTCCACCTTGTTTATTGTCAGGCATTCTATCGCATCCAGATGCATCATCTTCCGGAAGCATTAAACTATATACGACAAACCGAACAAATCAGCCGGCAACACCAGTACCCATATTTTCATTTAATGATTAAATACCTGTATTCACGCTACTACACTGAATCCAAAGAATACACGCAGGCACTAACCACACTTGACGAATTACTTTCGCATACCAAAGCAGCCAACTCATACAGATCCCTGCAAGTACTGAAAGATCGTGCACACATACTTACACTAATGGGAAACAGCAAGGAAGCATGTGAAGCTTATGAAATATTCAATACGTACAAAGACTCTTTGGACGCAATGAATTATATTCGCCAAATCAATGAATTGCACACCCTCTACCAAATAGATAAAAATGAACTGGACAACTTAAACAGACAGAAGACAATCCTCTACTGGAGCTGGTTCACCATCCTATTCATAGTCATACTGATTGTATTTTTCATCCTTTTGGTCAGACGAGGAAATAAAAAACTGCGCCAATCACAGCAGGAACTGGAAAAAGTGAAAAAGCAAGAAGAAAATTCCATCCGGACAAAGAGCCTTTTCCTTTCCAACATGAGCCATGAAATTCGCACGCCGCTCAATGCGTTGTCCGGCTTCTCCTCCATCCTGACGGAAGAATCCATCGACAACGAGACCCGGAAACAGTGTAGCGATATTATTCAGCAAAATTCAGAACTGTTACTCAAGCTGATTAACGACGTAATCGACTTGTCCAGTCTCGAAGTAGGCAAGATGAAATTCAAATATGAGCGATGTGATGCAGTGGCAATATGCAGAAACGTTATCGACATGGTTGAGAAAATAAAACAAACGAATGCTAACGTCCGTTTTTCGACCTCTCTCCATTCATTAGAATTGACGACAGACAATGCAAGGTTACAACAATTATTAATCAACCTTCTCATCAATGCAACCAAATTTACTCCGCAAGGTTCCATCACCATGGAACTGGAAAAACAGACAGAAGACATAGCACTGTTTTCCGTGACCGACACCGGTTGCGGTATCTCTCCGGAGAATCAGAATAAAATATTCAACCGTTTTGAGAAACTGAATGAAAATGCTCAAGGGACAGGACTCGGTCTGTCTATCTGCCAACTCATTATCGAGCAGCTGGGCGGCAAAATATGGATTGACTCCAATTATGAGGAAGGAGCCCGTTTCCTGTTCACACACCCCATTTACCATGAGCAACAAGGAAAGGAGGAAGCCGAATGAAACAAGTCCTGCTCCTGATCCTTCTATTATGCTGCACCCTCACCGGAAAAGCCAGCACCGAGATTGTTTTGGAATCCGACAGCCTGATAAAGGTGTTGGAAACATTACCGTACGATACGACACGGCTGAATGTTCTCAATCAAATCATCAGAATAGAACAAAACAACCAGCAATGTATCCAATATTCGGATGTATTAATGAAAGAAGCATTGCAACTGGGAAATGACAAATATGCCGGTCTGGCTGCTTACTACCATATTTTATACTATTACAATCGTAATAATCAAGACAGTGTAGCCAAATGGCTCACCATAATGGAGCCTCATGCCCGGAAATCAGATTTATGGAATTACTTCTTTGATGCCAAACGTTTCCAGATAGACCTGTACACATTCAACGAACAATACGAACTTGCTATCAACGAATCTCAAAAGATGCAACAGCAAGCCTCCCAAATGAATAGTAACCGGGGTAGTATGGCTGCCTATCAATGCTTGAGTAATGCATATATCGGCAGCCAGCGCTGGGATAAAGGAATAGAAGCACTGGAGGCTGCCTACCAGCTACTCACTCCGACAGAAAATCCGGTGGTCCGTATCTCGGTATTGTCACAGTTAGTATCCGTTGTCAAAGAAAAGAAGGATAATAAAAAACTACTCAAATATTTGCAGGAACTGGAAAACACTCTTCATAACCACATCAGTGCAAACCCATCCTTAAAAGCGGGATTTGCCGATGTATACCTGTTCAATGAACTGTTCTACAGCTATTATTACCTGAATACCCATCAGCCGCAACAAGCCTATGAACATCTCGTAAAATCTAAAGAATATCTGGACGAGAATACTTATTTCATGTATAAAGTACTCTATTTCGACACATTTGCCAAATATTACCAGGCAATTGGAGCCTACCAACAGGCATCGGATTATATCGACACGACACTGACGATGTTGAAGAAAGACTTCACAAGCGACTATGCCGAACAGCTACTCGAAAAGGCCAGAATATGGAAACAGGCAGGGCAAAGCGGAAAAGCCATCCCCCTGTATGAGCAGGCACTTGCCATCAAAGACTCGACAGCCACTGTACTCTCAAACAATCAGATGGCACAGATACAAAGCAAATACAATATCGAAAAAACAGAACTGGATCAAAAAAGGGAAAACAACCGGATCCAGCTCACCTATCTGATCTTTATATTTGTTATCCTGATTCTGCTTTTTATCTTTATGGCACGACTCTTTATGGTACGGAAGGCACTCAAATACGCGGAAAACGAAATCCGGAAAACAACAGAAAACGTGCGGAAGACCAATGAAATAAAAAATCGCTTCCTGTCCAACATGAGCTATAACATCCGTACCCCACTCAACAATGTGGTCGGTTTCTCACAACTCATAGCCAGCGAACCCAATATAGACAAGGAAATAAGGCAAGAATACTCAAACATCATCCACAAAAGTTCGGAGAAGTTAATGAGACTTGTCAATGACGTTCTCGACTTATCCCGTTTGGAAGCTCAGATGATGAAGTTCCAGTTGCAAGACTATGATGCCACTACCCTATGCAAGGAAGCATGCAGCATGGCGCAGATGAGGAACGAAGAAACAGGTATCCAGATTGAATTTTCCAGCGAAACGGACGCCCAAATTCATACCGATATAATGCGACTGACACAGGCCTTGATTAGCGTACTGGTGTACCCACAAGAACACCGGCAAGCACGAATCATCCGGTTCACATTAAGCCAGAATGAAGACATGCTTTGTTTCCGGATCACTAATTCACCTTTGGCAGACCATGCATTCGTATCACAGGAAACCATCATCCGGCATGATATCAACCTGTTGTTACTAAAACATTTCGGAGGAAACTATCTCGTCAACGATAAAACTCCCGGAGGTCCGGAAATTGTTTTCATCTACCCCATCGTTTCCGAATCGAAATAAAGCACTATCTTTGCAAAGTGTAAACTTAAACACTTAATTATGTACACCAACAAACAGATTTGGAGTGTCAGTTATCCGATACTACTAAGCTTGCTGGCACAAAATGTCATCAATGTCACCGACACAGCATTCCTCGGACACGTGAGTGAAGTAGCCCTTGGAGCATCAGCTATGGGCGGGTTATTCTATATATGCGTATTCACCATCGCATTCGGATTCAGTACCGGTTCGCAGATAGTCATCGCACGACGCAATGGCGAAGGACGCTATTCGGATGTCGGTCCCGTCATGATTCAAGGAATCATGTTCCTGTTCGTCATGGCCCTGCTGCTATTCGGATTCACCAAAGCATTCGGTGGAAACATCATGCGTTTGCTAGTTTCTTCAGAATCCATCTACGAAGGAACAATGGAGTTTCTGAACTGGCGTATTTACGGATTCTTTTTCTCTTTTATCAATGTCATGTTCCGGGCATTGTACATCGGCATTACACGCACTAAAGTGCTAACCATCAATGCTATTGTCATGGCATTAACTAATGTCGTACTGGACTATGTATTAATTTTCGGAAAGTTCGGTTTGCCGGAAATGGGTATCAAAGGGGCTGCTATTGCTTCCGTATTGGCAGAAGCCTCCTCCATTCTCTTTTTCGTCATCTATACGTATGCCACGGTCGATTTAAAGAAATACGGTATGAACCGCCTGCGCACATTCGACCCAGCATTGCTGATGCGGATTCTTAGTATCTCCTGCTTCACCATGCTGCAATATTTCCTGTCGATGGCTACCTGGTTCGTTTTCTTCGTAGCCGTAGAACGGTTGGGACAACGGGAACTGGCGATTGCCAATATCGTCCGGAGTATTTATGTCGTATTGCTGATTCCGGTCAACGCACTGGCTACGACTACCAACAGTCTTGTCAGCAATGCTATTGGTGCAGGAGGCATCCAGCACGTGATGCCGCTCATTAATAAAATTGCGCGTTTCTCCTTTTTCATCATGCTGGGGTTAGTAGCGGTATCGGCACTGTTTCCGCAATTCCTGCTCTCCATTTACACTAGTGAAGCTGCGCTCATTACGGAATCCGTATCCTCGGTATATATAATTTGTTGCGCCATGCTTATCGCATCCGTAGCCAACGTGGTGTTTAACGGTATCTCCGGAACAGGAAATACACAGGCAGCCCTGTTGCTCGAAACGATTACAATTATCATCTACGGATCATACATCATTTTCATCGGAATGTGGCTGAAAGCACCGATCGAAATTTGCTTTACGATTGAGATTGTGTATTATAGCTTGCTGTTGATAACAAGTTATATTTATCTCAAAAAAGCAAAATGGCAGAATAAAAAGATATAAATACAAGAGATTTTTGTACATTTGCAAGCTCAAATAAAGAGTAGACGGAAAAGTCCCTCTTTCGGCCAAGTAAATTGTAATTAGTAATTCGTAATTAAATAACTATGTTCGATAATTTAAGTGAAAGACTAGAACGGTCATTCAAGATTCTGAAAGGTGAAGGCAAAATCACCGAAATCAACGTGGCGGAGACGCTGAAAGACGTACGTAAAGCACTTCTCGACGCCGACGTAAACTACAAGGTGGCAAAGATTTTCACGGATACAGTGAAAGAAAAAGCGCTTGGCCAGAACGTTCTTACGGCTGTGAAGCCAAGCCAATTGATGGTGAAAATCGTGCATGATGAACTTACACAATTGATGGGTGGAGAGACAGCCGAGATCAACATCGACGCCCGTCCGGCAGTTATCCTGATGTCAGGTTTGCAGGGTTCGGGTAAGACCACCTTCTCCGGTAAACTGGCACGGATGCTGAAAACCAAGAAGAACCGTAAGCCATTATTGGTGGCTTGTGACGTTTACCGTCCGGCAGCTATCGAACAGTTACGTGTATTGGCAGAACAGATTGAAGTACCGATGTACTGCGAACTGGACAGCAAGAATCCGGTAGAAATCGCACAACACGCCATTCAGGAAGCCAAAGCCAAAGGATACGACCTCGTTATCGTCGATACAGCCGGACGTCTGGCAGTAGACGAGCAGATGATGAACGAGATCGCCGCTATCAAAAAAGCAATCAACCCGGACGAAATTCTGTTCGTGGTAGACTCCATGACCGGTCAGGACGCTGTAAACACAGCTAAAGAATTCAATGAACGTCTGGACTTCAACGGTGTGGTACTGACCAAACTCGATGGTGATACCCGCGGTGGTGCGGCTCTTTCTATCCGTTCGGTAGTGAACAAACCGATTAAATTCGTAGGTACAGGTGAAAAGCTGGAAGCAATCGATCAGTTCCACCCTGCCCGTATGGCCGACCGTATTCTCGGTATGGGTGACATCGTTTCATTGGTAGAACGCGCACAGGAACAATACGATGAAGAAGAAGCCAAACGCTTACAGAAGAAAATTGCCAAAAACCAATTCGACTTCAACGACTTCCTTAGCCAGATTGCACAAATCAAGAAAATGGGTAATCTGAAAGACCTCGCTTCCATGATTCCGGGAGTAGGAAAAGCAATCAAAGATATTGATATTGACGACAATGCTTTCAAGAGCATCGAAGCCATCATTTATTCCATGACTCCGGCAGAACGTTCCAATCCGGAAATACTGAACGGTTCACGCCGTACGCGTATCGCCAAAGGTAGCGGAACGACTATCCAAGAAGTGAATCGCCTATTGAAACAGTTCGACCAGACACGCAAAATGATGAAAATGGTGACTAGCAGCAAAATGGGTAAGATGATGCCTAAGATGAAAAAGTAATCATTCTGTAGATCCAAATCTAATGATAAGTAAAAAGAGGGAGTTTCGGCTCCCTCTTTTTTTTATCCCCCCATCTCTTGACAAAAATTCCAATCCCTTTGGAGAGTTCAGTTATTTATTTTACTTTTGTCCATCACCAATAAATACTCTGAAAATATGACTCTGATAGACGGAAAAGCAATTTCCGAACAAGTAAAACAAGAGATTGCAGCCGAAGTAGCCGAAATGGTGGCTCATGGCGAAAAACGCCCGCACCTGGCCGCTATTCTTGTAGGACACGATGGTGGTAGCGAGACTTATGTAGCTGCCAAAGTAAAAGCCTGTGAAGTATGTGGATTCAAGTCTTCCCTCATCCGTTATGAAAGTGACGTGACCGAAGAAGAACTGCTTGCCAAAGTACGTGAACTAAACGAAGACAACGACGTGGACGGCTTTATCGTACAACTTCCCTTACCCAAGCATATCTCCGAACAGAAAGTAATCGAAACAATTGATTACCGTAAAGACGTAGACGGTTTCCATCCGATCAACGTAGGCCGTATGTCCATCGGGCTTCCGTGTTATGTATCCGCTACTCCCAACGGCATCCTCGAATTGTTGAAACGTTATAACATAGAAACTTCCGGAAAAAAGTGCGTCGTACTCGGACGCAGCAATATTGTCGGCAAACCGATGGCTGCCCTGATGATGCAGAAAGCCTATCCGGGCGATGCCACAGTAACCGTATGCCACAGCCGTAGCAGAGACCTGGTAAAAGAATGTCAGGAAGCTGATATTATTATCGCTGCTTTGGGACAACCGAACTTTGTAAAAGCCGAAATGGTGAAAGAAGGCGCGGTAGTTATTGACGTAGGTACTACCCGTGTGCCGGATGCAACCAAGAAATCAGGTTTTAAACTGACCGGCGACGTGAAGTTTGACGAAGTTGCACCGAAATGCTCATTCATCACTCCCGTACCGGGCGGTGTTGGACCAATGACGATTGTATCGTTAATGAAAAATACACTCTTAGCTGGTAAGAAAGCTATTTATCAATGAGACATACCCTGTTTCTGATGATTTTGCTTCTCTCTTTGTCCTGCACCTCCCGGTCGCAGGCAAAGAGAGATTCTATCATTGACACCCTGTCGGACAGCCTTTCCGACAGCATCTTCCCCACCGACACCCTACGCCTCCTTTTCGTAGGTGACCTCATGCAACATCAGGGACAAATCAACGCTGCACGAACATCAACCGGCTATGATTACTCCACATGCTTTGCGTATGTCAAAGAAGAAATAAAGAAAGCCGACCTCTCCATCGCCAACCTGGAAGTGACATTAGGAGGCAAACCTTACAAAGGTTATCCTGCTTTCAGCGCGCCGGACGAATTTCTGACCGCAATTCACGATGCAGGTTTCAATGTTTTAGTGACTGCCAACAACCACAGTCTCGATCGTGGTAAATCCGGACTGGAGAGAACCATTCAATTAATAGACTCTTTAAAGGTTCCACACGCAGGCACGTATATCAACGCTGATGAACGCGAAAAGAAATATCCTCTTTTATTAGAAAAGAACGGATTCCGCATCGCCCTGCTCAACTACACGTATGGAACAAACGGCATCCCCGTTACCCCTCCTAATATCGTGAACTATATCGATACAGCCATCATCGCCAAAGATATTGAAGAGAGTAAAGCAATGAAGCCGGATGCCATCATAGCTTGTATGCATTGGGGAATCGAATACCAGTCACTCCCGGACAAAGAGCAAAAATTCCTCGCCGACTGGCTGATTGAAAAAGGAGTAAACCATATCATCGGCTCCCATCCTCACGTAGTTCAGCCCATCGAAGTTCGCACAGACAGCCTGACGAATGACAAACATCTCGTAGTCTATTCGCTGGGAAATTATATTTCCAATATGTCCGCCCGCCGCACTAACGGAGGACTGATGGTAAGAATGGAATTAGTAAAAGACAGCACTGTCCGCCTCAATAATTGTGATTATAGTTTGGTATGGACAGCCCGTCCCATTCAATCAGGAAAAAAAAATCATCAATTGCTCCCAGTCAATTTGCCGATTGATTCAATTCCTTTACAAGCACGTAACTCTCTGAAAATCTTTGTAAATGATGCGCGAACCCTTTTCAGCAAGCACAATCGGGGAATAAAAGAATATACTTTTTTCGAAAAAAAATAGCAGAATCTTTTGGAAATTAGAAGATAATATCTATCTTTGCACCGCGTTAGAGAAACGCAAACATGGTGGATGTAGTTCAGTTGGTTAGAGCGTCAGATTGTGGTTCTGAATGTCGCCGGTTCGAGTCCGGTCTTCCACCCCCAAAGAGAATCCTTGATAATCAGTAGATTATTGAGGATTTCTTCGTTTTAAGCGGTTCGTTTTCAAGTACCACATTGGCTTCATTTCACTAGTTTTACTGCATTTGTTGATTAATAGTTTATTAATTAAAAACAGATGTAACATGTTGACATTCAGAGAAGAGATTATGAGAAACGAGCAAAAGAGTGATGGAACTTACAATGTGAAGATAAGAATCACTTATCAGCGCAAAATCAAAAGGTTATCCACAAGTATATTTGTGCTAAAGAAAGACCTGACTAAAGATTTCAAACTAAAGAATCCAATCTTTATTAAGGAAGTAAACGACTTAATACGTAACTACCAAGAACAGTCAGCTAAACTACAATTAGAGCTAAACAATTACAGTATCAATGAGATAGTAACATTTCTAAAAGAAGAGCGTGAAAGATCTAAAACAATTGACTTTATTCAGTTTAGCAAAGACTGGCTGGAATACACAGAGATAAAAGGTAAGAAGAATTATAAATCAGCGATCAATGCTTTTATCACTTTTTTAGGTAAGGATAAGCTAAACACTAATCAAGTTACCAAGTTACTTATGATGGAGTTCATGGACTATCTCAATAAAAAAAGAGATAAACAAGTCACAGAACTCCAGAAGAAAGGTAAGAGAATCCCTTCCAACAGAATGGTCTCCCTGTATATGGGTAGCATTAGGCATCTGTTCAATGAAGCAAAGAAAAAGTATAATGACTACGATAGAAATATCATTCTCATACCCAATTCTCCTTTTGAGAACCTAGAAATACCTAAACAAGAGGCTACAAGAAAAAGAGCATTATCAGCAGAGTTAATCAAGAAGATATGGGAACTACCTTATATCATTAATGCTAATGGTAAAGAAAGAAATTGTCCATTCAATTTGGCTAAAGACTGTTTCATATTATCCTTTTGTTTAATGGGAATGAACTCCGCAGACTTACATAACTGTTCGGAAATTCAAGATAATATCATTACCTATTATAGAAGTAAAACTACTGGCAGAAGGATCGATAAGGCTAAGATGCAAGTTATCATACCTCCTATTATACAACCACTTTTAGTTAAATATAAAGATTACACAGGCAAGAAAGTATTCAGGTTTTATCACATGTACAATAGTGCTAATAATTTCAATAGAGCTATCAATCTTGGATTAAAACAGATTGGCAAGATATTAAAAGTAGATGACCTAGAGTACTATGCTGCAAGGCACTCATGGGCTACATTAGCTGTTAATAAAGTAGGTATTGATAAGTACACTGTTCATGCTGCTTTGAATCATATTGATGAAGCCATGAGAATCACTGACATCTATATTGAAAGGAACTTCAAAATTGAGAATGATGCTAATGCTAAGATTGTGAAATTCGTTTTTGGATAAAAATGACAATCCATTACGCAAAACTCATTGATAAGTACATTATGAACAAATGAATAAATTAATGACGTTCACAGAGGATCTGGTCGAACAGACCTATTTTCTCTTTGGTTTATTCCACCTGTTAATATGCAGGTGGATTTCCCAAAGCGTTCTTTAACACTTCATAAATATCAACAAGAAAAGTCATATTTTCTTTTCTAATCCGCAAATAATCAGGTTTAATGACATTCTCTTCTTTATCTACGAATAACTTTAGCATTCGCTTTCTGTCAGCGTAAAAAGAAGGAATAGTCAAGACTATATCTTCCCATGATTTTATACGATCTTCTATTCCCCCAATTTTATCCTCGATTTCAATTCTTTTCGATTCTAACTTATGTTCCTGTGTGTACCTTTTTAACAGTTTACCCCCTATTTCCATTTTGCTCCCTTCTCTTTGTTCTTTTTTAATCAATTCTAAAGTTCTTTTTTGCTCTTTTATTTGTAAATGTTGAGCTGTGATAAGATTAAATTTTATTACATATTCACCTAATTGATCTAATGCCTTTAATCCTATCAACAAAAATTCAATAGCTGAAAAATTGTGATTTGAAGGAGTTTTATACCATTTAATCGCCTGTATATCATTTACTTCATCATATCCTAAGAAAAATGAAACAAATGATTCCCCTTTGTTCGGTTCGATAAATCCCTTTTCAACCAATTTATCGTATACTGTTTTTAGATTATTTTTATTCCAATGAGTTTCTATTTGAATAAACTCAATTACAGGAAAAGACATCAAGGAACGCTCCATATTGTATTTTATATTTAATGAGATAATTCTCTTTTTTAGATTCTCTAAAAATCGGTTACATTGCTTCTTCCTATTTTTGTCTATTTTTACCAATACGTTATATAGTTTTATATTTTCAGGTGTGACTTTTCTTTCAAAAGAATGGATGTCATATTTTCCACAAGGAAAATCAATATTTGCAGGTAACATAATCTTATGTTGATACAATCGATATTGGGTTTTATAATCAAACATATTAGAATTCCCTTTATTTGATGAATTCTCTATTTGCAACTTACTTTGTTCATAATTATATCTCGCCATTGTTGAAGTTTGCCAGCGTTCCGGAACATAATACATATATGGTGAGTCAAATAGATTATTGGGATTGTTATAAATAGAAGAAAGTTCGCAATATCTTTTATATATATATTCTATGAAAGTAGATTGCTGAGATTTTATTGACTTCAGATAAAGCTCTATGTTTTTAATGACTGAAGTATACTTTGGAGGTTTTTCATCCTCTATTAAATATCTCTTGACCTTTAAATAATCTTTTTCTATCTCTTCTTTTCTTTTTTCACGTTCCATCTTTATTTTTTTAAACTCAATAACACTAATGTTAATTAATCCTTCAAAAAATAGCAAGATACATTCATATACCTAGTAATTTGAAACATTTTATTACCGTATCAATCTAATAATCAATCATATATGTACTGCGAAAACCTTTTGAAATTATCCTTCTATTTTTGCAGCAAAATTAATAGAAATAGTAAAGAACTTAATAAAATGTACTGCTAAAATAAAACAATAAAGGATAACCAATCCATGCGCTCTTTGACATATTGAACAACCATTCAGCTCTGATAGGTCAGAGTCTGATTTGATCCAAATACTTGATAAGTGATGGTTCGCTTTACAAAGGTATGATTTGGTATTATGAATAAATCGTATAAGGTTCGATTCCTTACATACCTACATTGTTTAATTTAAATTACATAATTTATTTCATGAAAACAAGTAAAAACAAGAAAAGACACTACTCTATTCAGAATGGAAGTAGTGTTAACGTTCAGTTAACCGAACGTAAAATCAGTAACAATGAAAACAACAAAGTAGTCAATAACAAATTAAATAAGGAGGACATAAAAATGGAAAAAATCAAAATTTCAGTTCAAGAATTGGTAAATGCTCAATCAAAAGAAGCAAAGAGAGCACTGAGAGAAAAACTGTGTATTACAAGAAAACAATTAAAAATGATTATGAAAGATTTAGAGCAAGGAAAATGCAATGTAAATAATGGTTTTATTTATGTTCAAACAGAAGTGAATACCGAAGACAAACAAACTGATCTGATTCGGAAACAGATACAAAACAAGGCAAAAGAACAGCAGATACAATATGTGCAAACGAAAAAGAACAATAACCAAGCGCAAACCCCACCTAAGGGTAAAGGTGGGTGGAGTTACAAAACGACTATAGCAGGTGTTTTAGCCCATGAAATTTGCGGACAAGAAGAAAAAACCCCTAAATCAATTACACGTTCTGCATGTACTATAAATATTGCTTCTGCTATCTTTTTATTAATAGGTGCATGTTATTTGTGGAGAAATAATATGAAATAAATCAATGAAGGGTATATTCGAAACCTATTTCCTGAATAACATTCTTACTTGCTATGAAAACGTACAAATAATAATTAGGAAATTTAGGAGTTCTAGTATTACCCTTCAATCAATATAATTATTTTTTAGTTTATAGAATCATCAAAAACGACATTATGTCTCCCTTATAGAACACTATAGTAAGTATTTACAAGCATAGGGCATTTCACTTTTAACAATAAAAATCTTATGAACAATTGTATTGTAACCAGACAGGAAGTCATAATCTTCTTGCCACAGTCTCTTCTTTGCCTAATAATATCCCGGGAATGAAGGAGATAAAGGGTTTAATAAAAGTGGATATTATTAATTTAAATTTAAAAATAAAATATGAAAACAGTAAAAAATTATCATGGTAAAGCAATCTATCAACCTGCTGGAAAAGCTGCCGAATATGGAGAATGGGGTTGTAATTTTTATATTGGCTGTTCGAATTGGTGCGGCTATTGTTTCTGCTCAGAAATTTTAAAGCCAGGTTTGTGGAGTTCTACAGTAACCTTGAAAAAAGCCTTCAAGGATGAACAGGATGCTATTGCGGTATTTGAGAAGGAACTCTCCAAAAATTTGCAGGCACTACATGACTTCGGATTATTTTTCAGTTTTACTACTGATCCGCTACTTCCTGAAACAATGGAACTGACAGCACAGGGAGTAAAGACTTGTGTGGAGAACGGTGTGAATGTGAAAGTTCTGACCAAGCGTGCCGATTTCATGGACAATCTCTTTGGATTGCTGGCTAGCTATGGGAACTTTGATGAGGACCAGTACAAGAAGCATGTGGCTTTCGGATTTACCCTGACCAGACACGATGAACTGGAACAAGGTGCATCATCCAATATAGAACGTATCGGTGCTATGGAAAAACTGCATAACAGGGGGTATAGAATATTTGCAAGTATAGAACCGATTGTAGACTTTCCGTCTTCCATGCAGATGATTAACGGTTCTCTCCCTTTTTGCGATCTCTATAAAATAGGATTGATGTCAGGTAATGGAATAACGTATGATCCGGTTGAAGCACAAACCTTTTTATCGGAACTACAGCAGTTATCCGGACAACCTAAAATCTACCTAAAGAATTCCTTAGTCAGATTGCTTGGGGTGGATAGAAAGACACTGCCTAAGAATTTTGTAGAGAGTAACTACAATATGTTCGGCTGAGAATAATGCACATGGGGAGCCTCGAATGAAGGGGCTTCCCCTTAATCTCAATTATATTATGTTTAGATTGAATTCAAACCGGGGAAGATGCGGTTCATATGTCTTTTCCACATGATTGTGACAGATGAAATTATAAATAATCAAATAAATAACAGAATGAAAACGAATGAAGAAAATCGTGGCATCCCTAATTGGATGCATTACAAAAGTGCAAGCATTGATTTGTCGAAAAGTGAAACCTATTTGTCTCCCGGTGCTTTCTGTGGAAACAGATACATTGAAAGGGTGATTCTTCCAGAATGGGCTGAGACAGTACCGAGAAACTTATTTAAAGGATGTACAAAATTGAAAGAAGTCACCCTTCCTGCCGATTCGGATATTAGCGAGTCTGCATTTGAAGGATGCGTAGCTCTGACCGACATTTATCTGCCGCTTTGTATTGGTAATATAGCGGCAAATGCTTTCAAGGGATGTCCAGAAAACATCAGGTTCCATGTGAATTCCCCTATCATTAGCCCTGAAAAATTGAGACAGCATATTGAGAAGGAATTAAGCCGGAGCATCGAACTGTATGACAACATTGGGGGGAAATCAAGAAACAGTTTTTAGTTTATGGATTTATTGAAAACCATATTATGTCTTCCTCATAGAACACCGGAAAGAATAAATGTTACGATTCATCCGGGAGAAAACGGATTTGATATACCTTTTCCGTTTGGAACGATAGTAATACCGGACACACCGGATGGATATTGCATTTCTAGTGGTTGTGGTTCAGGAAAGACTGAATCCATTAAATCGCTGATACGTCAGAAATGGGATCAAGGTATATTATATTGTGTTGATACGAAAAACGAATGTAACAGAATGTATCAATGGATCGTAGATAATCTGATTGGAGAGATACTACATGGCGAAACCTTAAAGCCCAATGATGTACTGATGATCCATTCGGATGCTGATTTTGAGAAGATGAAGGAGTACAAAACACATCCGGAGCAAATAGTTCGTATTAGGATTCTAATCATCACACATGTACGTTTCTTTACTGACCTGATTAACTATTTCTTGCTTTATGAACCGAATAATCCTAATCCGGTTGTTCCTGTATTTGATGGTGACTTCAAGAAACTAATGCAGCAGGATAACCTGAGAAAATATATCCTTCTTGATGAAACTCCATTGTTCTTAAGACCATTCATTACTTTCTCTAAAGGTTTGTTAGGCGTATTCTCCGAGAAGAATAAAAAGGGTGGTTATCGGTGTAAGTCCCAAGCGGATATAAAGGATATGTATGATACATTTATAAAGGGAGGGAGCTTGGAATTCTATAAAGGGACAGACAGGGTTAGCCAAATCAAACGGAATGTTGTTTTGGGGTTGATACCGAAGTATTACTCTGAATGGATGGGGATGAAGGATAAAAACTGTAATATTCATTTCTATCCGTCTGACTTGATACACCCCAGCATGAAATCCCATGTGATTATCTATGAAGGAGCAGGAGATGTGTTGTTGGGTAAAGGTTCCTGCTTTAAGCTACTTGATATAGTACCCAAGTATAATAGTCAGGTTGATTTTAGAGAATTGACTTTTGGGTTGAACAGAAAACATAAACCGGATAATACAACGTATGCGTCATTCGTCAAGTCTGTTTGCTCTTTATGTTGTAGTAGTTCATTTGGGAAAACACTGATTGTTATCTGGAAAGACTACAGGACGGATGATGAAAGAACATTAACTAAGGAGGCTGGTAAATCGGAATGGGCTGATAAACTTAGAGAAGCACTACTGACAGAAGGATTACCCGAAAGTAGTTTTACTGTTACATATTATGGTGCATCCGATACCAAATCAACCAATGTATACAGAGATTATCAGAATATTATCCTTTGCGGTAATTGGGATTTACCTCCGTCTGTATCGGGACAACTAAGGAAAGCATATAAATCTAAAACTAGTCAGGATGAGTATAAGTTCTGGTATACAATCCAATTGCTCTCTAGAATTGGCATAAGAAAGAATGATGGACTAAAGTATACAGTTTATTATTCTTCTGATCACCCGAAGAAGTTTCTCAAGTCTTTGGACGATTACCTGAATAAGAACAAGATAACTATGAAATCGAAGAAGGCTACTACTGATCCCGTATGGATGGTACGAGTAAAATCTATAAAAGGAGGGAGTAAGTATGTAGATAAAATTGGGAAACTGATAAAATATAACCCAGCTTTGGAAAAAGCGATTAGTAATAATGACAAAACCTTTCAGATGGATATTCCTCTTAATGTTATTGGGGGAATTATCCCAATGGGAGGCAAAAAGCAAAGCTCAAACTATAAGAGGTTGATTGATTTCATGAAGACTAGTTTAGGTATTTCCCTAAGTATACCTAATAATAGAAAATCTATAAAACCCAAACCTTAGTCCGTATTTTTGAAATTGCGGTATAATATATATAAGAGTATAAAAATACGGAGTAGTAGAGAATTATCATAAAGATAGTATTAATGAAAACAAATGTTGTTTTCCATGAGGAAGTATCTCCCAAAGGAGACACTTTCTCTGTGTTTATGAAATAATGCTATGTATTAATTGCCATAATGTATTTGCTTGTTATCCTTTATATATAGCTTCATTATTTCCCCTTCATTTCATCCAATTAGCCATGCAAATAAAAATGACGGACATAATTGAAAACTATGAAGGGATGAGTTTAGAAGCTATATCATTATTACCTCAAGTACCCCATTTATTCCAATTATCATCCTCATTGTTTAATTTATCATTTCTCCGAAATCTCTATATCCCAATGAATCCCCTAATTGATAACAGGGGGATTGTCCAAGTGCGGAGCGAGAGTGAACCCTTTAGAGTATGTCTGTGGGAGTGACGTTATTGTCTTTCGTAGTGTAACGGAGAAAGAATAGTCACGAGTTTCTTTAGAGACATACGTGGTGAACGTAAGCGTTAATAAAAGAATGATAACTATGCCGCAATTTTAATTTTACGGACTTGCCTTAAGTCTTTCCAGTATCTATTTCATTGTACAAAATTATTATTTACCAAACAGCTCAATTACAATCGCCAGCAAACAGAATCATTTGATTACTATGCCAGAATTATGAATAGATCCATATCTGCAATAAAACTGCAAGAACAAGAATTTCAATCCCAACAAAGTAAATAAGCAACCATATACATTCTTGTACAGGGAGATAATTGTGTTTATCTACATCTTTTGGTAAGTTAAATAATAAACAACGAATAAATAAAAATTACGATAACATATATTCTCTTCTAAAGTCAGCTACACTTTGATTGTTATTGAGAGATGCAGCCTTCTCTTCTGAAATCAAATTTTCAGAAAAAGCTCTAAATAAAAGTTGTTTAAATCTTGTAGACTCTTCTCTACCTTCATACACAATAGGTTCATTGATTTTCCAACCCAATTGTTTAATCATGAAGAAGAATTGTCTCGTATAATTATCATTTATAATTCCACAGTCTTTCGCTCTCATAATAAGCGCTTGCATAGATATACCATACTGTTGTTTTATATTTGCAAGTTCCGCAAATGAAATTTTAGTTCTATGTTCCCCTAACTTCATTTGCAATGTTTTGGCAGGCATTAACATAGCTCCAGCAAATTGATGACAAATAATCTCTTTTTGTGCTTCAGGGAGATCCTTAAGATAATCAGAGAAAAGTATATGTCCCAATTCATGAAGGAGTGTAAAGCGAATTCTGTCTTGCTTCTCTTGATTCTTTTCATTGAATACAATCACAGGTATTGATTCATTAATTGTAGCTTTGAGACCATCAAATGAATCATCAGCATCTAGCTTTATAATTTTTATATTTTTTTCTTCTAGCAACTCTACTACATTATAAATAGGATTATTCCCTAAATTCCATTTTTCTCTTAAACATTCAGCCCAATAATCAGCTTTAATACCTACGGCATCCATATTATCTCCTAAAAATGGATTTTCGAATTCACTAGATAAACCTACAATTTCTTCCAGTTCAAGATAACGAGACAAATACTCACGTGTCTGTTCTTTAATTTTAGTTTGTTCTTTTACTGATAACTTTTCTTGTTTTCTAAATTCGATATCTTTTATATCGACAACGACTTTCCTATAAAAAAAATCAGGCAGTAGATCCAATGCTTTGGCTATAACTTCTATCATTTCAACAGAAGGTACAACTTCACCTTTTTCATAGCGATGCAAAGCTTGTCTTGATACTCTATTCTCTAGAATATCAGCTAAATCCTGCAAAGAATACCCTTTAAGTAGTCTTGCTGACTTAAACCGTTCACCAAAAACAGACATAGCAACTTATTATTTATAAAGTGAGACAAGTTCATTTTCTTGTTGACAAAGATACAAAAAAAAATGGGAATGACAACTGGGATGTACTAAAAAGATAATGTATTGCAAATATAATAAACTACAATTGTCTCATAATCAATAGGATATAGTTTAAGAGATATTGAATAGTAAAAAAACAAACGATTGATTGACAAAAATGCCGTTACAAATTTGCATATTAATATATATTTTGTAACTTTGCGGTGTAAAATAAAACCAGGCAAAGAAAATCACCTGGCTTCAATTCTAAAAGAACACAAAAGTCCTCGCAAGGCTTTTGGTAATTTCATTGTTGGCGCATCAAAATTACCTCTTTTATTTGAATTGACCAAGTCCAATATTGGTTTTAACTAATAGACAAAACATTTGTTAAAAGCTATTCCTTGCCGGATATATAAATATTAAATTTGAAATTATTGCGTCTTATTTTTTTGCATGGACTTATAACGGGCTGTTGAAATGATACATACAGCATTAAAAAGAATACAAATTATAAATTTTAATATTTTACAATATGGCAAATATTTTAATATACAAAATTGAAGGAAAAACTTTCAAAACAACAGAACAATATATTACTGGTGAAGAATTAAAAAAACAGGGGAACATTCCTCTTGATGTAGAACTTTACTTAGCAGTTCGAAAGCCTTTCGAAGACGAGTTGATAGAAAATAGCACAAGGGTAAATCTTGCTAGACCTGACATAGAACAATTTTTCTGTAAGAAAAAGCTATATTATTTTATTAATAATAAAGAATATATATCCTACAAGCAATGGATATCTGGCGCGGAATTAAGAGAAAAAGGAAATATTCCTCCAACAGATGACATTTATTTAAAAGTAGATGAGGGGTGGGAGAATGATTTGATTCTTGATGATGAACTCGTTGATCTAGCTAGACCCGGGAAAGAACATTTTTATACAAAATCTCGTCTGAATAAAATATACATAAACACAAAGCTCATTGAATGGAAAGAGAAAGTAATTTCTTATGAAGAAATAGTGAAGTTAGCTTTTGACTCATACAATGCGTCAATAACATACACTGTTGCTTATTCTAAAGGATTCCCTCCTAAGACCAGTGGCTTTCTAGTGATAGGACAAAGTATTGTAGTAAAAAATGAAATGGAATTTGATGTTACAGCAACTCATAAATCATAATGAAGATATCAAACGTCTAATAGACGATGGATATGAAGTGGAAATTAATGGTGGGTATATATTTACCCACCATATTCCCTATGTTAAAAGTAATTTAGAAATAGCATATGCGACTCTTTTTTGTGCTTACAATAAACAGGGACTATTGTTATCACCAATAAACCACACTATATATTATATAGGAGGTACCCCTTGTGATAGAAAAGGGAAAGCTCTTGAAAATATATTCCATAGCGAGAATATTAAGGTTACAAATGAAATTACTGCTGATAGAATGTTTTCAAGTAGACCGAATAACAGAGACTATAAAGGCTTTTATGAAAAATTTAAAACCTATATTGCTATTTTATCTAGCGAAGCTATCGCAGTAGATCCTGATGTAACAGCAATAACGTACAAACCTATCAAATTAACTGAAGAGAATTCACCTCTTCAATATTTGGATACAAATTCAACACGTGCTAACATTGAATTTTTGAATCAAAAATTTTATAATCAAAAAATTGCAATTGTCGGATTAGGTGGAACTGGTAGTTACATTCTTGATCTTATAAGCAAAATTCCAGTAAAAGAGATACATTTATATGACAATGATGAGTTTAATACGCATAATGCGTTTCGTTCACCTGGAGCAGCATCTTTTGAAATTCTAAATCAAAGGTTATCGAAGGTTAATTATTATAGCAGTATATATAGCAATATGCATAAATCGATTATACCTCATAATGAATTTATAGATGATTCAAATATTAGTCAGTTATTACAATACGATTTTGTTTTTATATGCATTGATAGCAATAAATCTAGATTGAAAATTTGTTCTTTTTTAATTGAAAAGAATATTAAATTTATTGATGTTGGGCTAGGAGTCAATCTTATTGATGATGCATTATCGGGTTCAATTAGAGTTTCATTTCCATTTGGTCAAAACATTAATATTATTCAAAACCATTGCGGAAAAGGAAATCTTGAGGATGATCTCTATGCTTCAAATATCCAAATAGCAGAATTAAATGCCTTAAATGCAACATTAGCTGTAATTAAATGGAAATGTGAATTAGGATATTATAGGTGCCTCCAAGAATATCACACTCTTAGTTATATTTTATCTATGAACAAGATCATCTATGAATAAGATTAGTCCCAAATTTGTAGATTCATTTCCAGATAAATTAGAAGAAGGTATACTTTATATTTCTCTGAGATTTAACACTGCTGTCCATCTGTGTGGTTGTGGTTGTAAGCAACAAGTTGTTACCAAAATAGCACCTGGTGAATGGAGATTTACTTATAATGGGCAGGATATTTCTCTATATCCATCAATTGGAAATTGGAATTTTAAATGTAAGTCTCATTATTGGATTAAGGATGGACAAATTGTCATCATAAGAGACCTAAAGTATAAAGCCAAATTGAAAAAAAATAGAAAAAAGAAAAATCTCTTTTCTAAAATTCTAAGAATAATAACAGGAGTTATTTCATAACATGAAGGCGAGTTGTAGTGACGGTTTAGCACACTATTCTACAATTCGCCTTGTATTGTTTTTTGCATATAAATTAAATAAAGACATACTCCAATGATTTTGTATGATTCTAACAAATTATTCTTTTTATTTCTAGTATTTAGACAAATAGACTATCGTTAAACCACATAGAAAATTATGGATAAATAATAAAGCGACTAAATACCAAAGTGACAACTTTTGCGAAAGTCTATGAGGAAAATCTAAAAAAATAGAAGATAGTCTCTTATAACTACCTTCCTTTTCTTTAATACGCCAAAGCAAGAATAATCTTATCCAGCATTGTATTTACTTCTGCAAATTTTAACCTGCTTCCTCCAAGTTTCACTGCTGACTTCTTGTAGCAATTAATAAATTCCTCCTTTGGCATAAAGAATGGATAACCGTATGGGACTCCTCCCCAATAGACGGGAACTCTAAAACCATCGAATCCATAACCAGTTATGATCTTTGCGTCGGTACAGTAAATTGTCTTTGAATCATAATTAAGCCAATCAATTTCTCCGTCCCTATATTGGCGAGTGAATATTAGCTCCAAAGTCTTCTCAGATGTAATATCTATTTTGAATCTAATCCCACCAGCAGAGAACTTATCTAAATCCTTCTGTATTTCATTTCCGATTTCACTAATTTCTTGTTTGGCGAGATCATACACCTTGCCCATTACAAATATTTTCCTTTTCATGTTATTCTAGTTTTCTTTCTATTATTATTGATATTTCTCCTTGTCCGTCAGTTTTGAAACTTAGTTTCTCGTAATTAACAAGTTGGCATAACCGATCCTCATATGTATCTATCAGCCATTGCATACTAACCAATGAATGCCCCTCTTCATCTTTATATAGTTCCTCGTCCTCATCCGCTATATCTGTCATATCAGAGGTAGTCAGACTGAATATATGAGCAGCCAATTCTATACGTACATAATTATCATCATCAGTCCCATATAGTTGAGGGGGATATTTTATTTGGATGAATACTGCATTCTCAAAACAACTGATTCTATGTCTTACCGGAATATCAGAGAGCCCGTCCATTAGAAGCTCGACTATGTGGTAATCTACTTCCCGTATATCTCCTGTATAATAACGCTTCATCATTTCCACTCTAAAATTGGCTATCAAAGACAAGTCCTGTATTGGCATTTTTGCAAGCCGGGGGTATAAAATACCGTTCTCATCAATATAGCTTTCGGGATCAGTACATTTCAATTCTTCATCTCTAACTGTTGAAAATCTTTTTACTTTCATGTTATTTAGTTTTTTGTGATTTAATAATTAAGGTTGTGTTATAATTCTCTTTCAGATATTTTTGGAGTTGAGAATATCTGTCTACCCTGCATCTTCCACGTGGACATAGCACGAATATATCTTTTAGGCTTATTTCTAGTATCAATCCTTGGTCATTCTTGTTCGTTACCAATAGAGAAGCCAGTTGAGGAAACTTCTGAGATAACGCTGCAATATCATCGGAGAATTTATTCGTTTGCTCTTTCGAATCAAGGGATAATTCTACCGGAGTTTTTGATATGTCACTACAATCTTTATTGAGCGAATACCAGAGTTGGGATGTGTCTGTCATAAATTTAAGTATTGTTTCATAGTTAGGGATTTCAAGGCTTCGTAGTGGAGTTTCGGCATTTTTTAGGGTAGGAGAAAAATAAAGAACGAGATACCAAATTAATGATACCTCGTTCTTTATAAATTTGAAAATATTTACTCTACTTAATTTGTTGCTTTAAGGATCGTTTCTCCATTGCAAATGTATTCGTCAAATAATCCTTGAGAGCCAAAAGGTGCAATAATGTGATTGTTTTCATCCAAATACATATATGTCTGTCCATCTATTTTTCCAATATACTTGAAAGAATGTTCTTTGGCATCTCTTACTTTAAAAATGAAAGACTGTAGTGTCAACAATTTATCTCCAATAGATATAATAAGTTCACTTTTTCCATCGCCATTGAAATCAATGCAAGATGCTTGAATATAATATTCTTCATTTAGCTCGCCATATTCATCAAAAAATGACTCATCACATTCTATTCCATCTAATAGTTGTTTTCTATACTGCTCTTTGAACACACAAATTTTCGTACCAATAGGGTGGGATCTACCTATAATAATCTTTTCTTTCTTCCCATCTGAATCTAAGTCAACATTCATGGATTTATCTTGTGACAATTGACTTGATGAGCTAATTATAAATTTATTATTTCTTACGTCAAAAAGATTATTAAGTCTATTCTGAGCAGATAATCCAATTGTAGATATGGAGAATAATAGCATTACAACAAGTTTGTCCATTTTTTTTGCAATTTTCATATTACTAATTCACGTTTTATCTCTATTTAAATTCAAAGTAATTATGTGGACTTGTTAGTTTTCCCACATTCTTAGTGATGACATATGCTCTTATGAATGCTGCATTGTATGAAAAATCTTGATGTAGATTGGTGACATCAACTTTCAATGTACCATCACTTTGTACCGTTCCAGTAAATAATTTGTAACCACTAGAATTTTCCCAATAATAGTCTTTTGAGCATTCCATTCCTGCTTCTATAATTTCATCGTAAGGATCTATTGTCACTGTAGAAGTTGCAGTTGCCGAATTTCCTGAAATATTTGATATAATAGGTTTGGTAGGAGGTATACGCAAATATGCCTTAGTCCCAAAAGACACCCTATTTCCTACTGTTTTATATGAGCTATTCAAAATCGTATAAGGTCTTATGTAATACTGAGTGTTTTCTGAAAGGGAACTTAACTCTATTGATACTGTACCATGTACTATTGAGCCTATAGATTGTACGGCATTATTAAAATTAGATTGTGTGGAATATTCTACTCCTGTTTCCGTAATTGTTTTTCCTGCTAAACTAATTGAATAAACAACAGATGCGGTGGTTGGTGTAATGTTTGAAACAGAAACATTGGAAAACTCAATATTAGGAAGTGTCGTAAAGTTTAATACTTCTCCATAGCTTGTACCTTTTGAATTAGTGGCATATGCTTTATAATAATAAGTTGTACCTTCTGCCAGTTCCGTTAGGTTCAATTTTAATTCATCCATACTGTTTTCTAATTTCTTTTTGTTCGTGGTGTTCTCATTTGTTCCATAATAGAAACCATATTCTGTTATATTAGAACTGCCTCTATCTAATACAGTACCATTTAAAGTTGCGGACTTTGTCGTTATGTCTGTAGCTGATTTAGTTTCTACTGTTAGTGCATTTTCACTTAAGGTCTTAAAACTCATTACTTCTCCATATGCTGTTCCTTTTGAATTAGTGGCATACGCTTTATAATAATAAGTTGTACTTTCCTTAAGATTAGTCAGCACCAATTTCAAAGCCGATAAACTATTATCACCTAAAGATTTTTTAATCTCAGTATTTTCACTTGTTCCATAATAAAAACCACATTCTATTATTTTATCGCCTCCATTATCTGTTATATTACCATTCAGCGTTGCAACATCTTTACCTATATCAGTCGCTCCCTGTGTTTTAACTATTGGTTTTTTAATATATGGCATTGTAATATTTCTCTGCTCACTGTATACAGTACCCTTGTTATTAACAGCATAAGCACGTACATAATATGTTTTACCTGCATCCAATCCACTAATATTACTCGTAAACTCTCTTATCTCTGTTGAGTTCCCGAAATTATTCTTATTATCATTTTCAATGGTTGGAGTATCATGTTCAGACCAACAATGTCCATATGATGAAATTTCATGTCCTCCGGTTGATAGAATTGTCCCTTTAATGGAGAAAGAAGTTTCAGTAATATCACTAAATGAGCTACCAATTCCAACTTTAGCCACAGTTCTTTCTATCTGCTTAACAATAACCGAAATCTCTTTTCTTCCATCTTTGGTATTTATAGTCAATTTTTCATTGTAATCATTTGTAGCTAACCCGTCTCTATTTACAAGAACCTTTATCTTATCGGTGTTTGTATCAACAGTTCCTTCATTAGAACTCAATATAATCCAATTAACAGACGGTTGAATAGAATAAGTTATACTTCCTATTTCGGTTTCATTAGAAATAAAAAGTTCTTTACTCGTTTCTATTTCCCCAAAATCAAGAGTTGAAGGTGTAACCTTTAAAACAGCTCCTTTAATAGACATATTTACTTTTATTGTGGCAGTTCCCCCATTTGATGTGATATTGATACTACCATTATAATCTCCTTTAGATAATCCTGTTCTATCTACGGAAATTAATACAGAAGCTATATCTTTTGTTGAAGTGCCAGAAGTCGGATTGATTTTAATCCATTTTGTACCTGTTGATATTTCCCATTTTAAAGTACTTTTTCCATCATTTCTTATTTCAATAGGAAGTTCTGTCTCACTATCACTAAAATCAAGATTTATCTTATTGACTGATAATTTGGGCATCTGCTTTGTTAGTTGCATATCAGCCTTATTGGGTTGACCTGCTACAATTGTAACTTCTTTCTTGGCTGGTTCATAATCATTCTTAGATACATCTATGGAAAATACTCCGGCAGCTAAGTTATCAAAAGAAAAAGAACCGTCATCTCCTGTTGTAATGGATTTGCCTGTTGGCGATATCACGACCAAGCACCCTTTTAAGAGGTTCCCGTTCTCAGAATCCTTAATAGTACCATGTAAACTTCCTGTTGTAGCCTCTTCATCAGCCACACAAGAGGTAAGGCACGAAATTGAAAGCAATAGATATATAAAACAGTTTCTTATCATATCATTCTAAAATTTAAGTGCAAGTGAAATTCCATAATTAGTTTTTTCATCTATGAATGGAGAGAATGCAATAGAACGCTGATTGTTGTATCGTTTAGCACCTTTGGAGGCTAGCACATCTATAATATTATAAATGTAAATAGCTGATGCGGCAACGATAAAGCCGTTTCTCATATTTCCCCATGTGTTACTTTTATTTTGATACGATTGTCTCAGCTTGCTATCCTGCTCCTTCTTGGTCTTATTTTGATAGCTCTTATGCAAGTTCTGTGATATAACAATTCCACTGATTGATGCAATTTCTGTTCCTAAAATTGCTATTCCTTTCGCTTTCTGTCGCTTGTGCATTTGTCCCCACCCGGGTACAATAACAGAACGAAGTAATGCGGATGCTCCATACTTAGTTGTATATGTGACTGTCTCAAATCTTACAAATTTTGGATCATTAGCTACCTCATATAATATATAACAGACATAGTTACCATTTAATAACTCCCAATATTCATCCGCTACCTGAAAAGATATTTTTTGCTGATCGTATTCTATATTATATGAATAGTCTCTTAAAGTCGTTTCATTATATTCTTTGTTAGAATCGCTTGAAAGAATCTGTTCAAGCTCATTGCCTGATACAGTGAATCCTTTTGCTTTCATCAAATCCCCCAATAGAGCCAATGTTGCATTTTGCCTTGCTTCCGATAATGTTTTTCCTTCGCCGTACATTTGTTTGAACCAGTAGCTGTGATTAGTTTGTATAGGTAGATCACCTCTCATCCATGGTGGACGTTGGCTTTCTGATTTTTGCTGGGCTTGAATCTGTATATAGAAACATAATCCTAATATTAAAATAAGATATTTCATACCTTTACTGATTTATATTTTCTACTCCTTCATTTACAAATTTAGAAATCTCATTGGCATACTTTTGAGCTAACTGACTCTCTTCTAAAGCACGTTGCATCGCTTTTTTCCTCGCTAGTAAAGCCTTATCCTCGTTTACAAAGAATACTATTTGGTATTCATTAATATCACCTTTTTTTCTTTTGATGCTATAACTTTCTTTGAGTACTCCATTCTTTATTTCACTTCCGATTACTCGCTCATAAGCTGCATAAAACTTATCAAACTCTGCTGTATCATCTTTATCTGACGAATTTAGATTTACATCAGAAGCTGTCCTACCTTTTACGTATGATGCAGCGAGGCTGGCATAAGTTGTAATAGCATTATTATAAGCGACTTGACGACATACATTCACAGAACGACAATTGGATGTTGTACCTACAATCTCTTGATTATTTTCGTCTTTCAGTTTTTCATAATGTTCCAGTAGAACAACCTCTATGGTCTTAGAACTAGAATCTAGCTTCCATCCTTCTTTTTTGTACTCCTTGATTTTAGCTTTGTACATTTTAGAACGTTGTTTTTCCAACTGCTTGTTTTGGCAAAAAGCCATACTAGACACTCCCATCAATATGGCAAGAAATAGAAATAAATTTTTCATGTGTAAATTATTTATTTAATATTTTATAGGGTTTTATGAATTCAAAGTTATAGCCTTCATACTCAATCAATGATAAAGAAATATCCCAGCTAATTATATCAGCATGTTTCCAATACCATAAGCTCCACTTTCTTCTTTGAGAGTCTAAAAGACCGAAATATGTATTATCATTTGTATATATTTCCTTTGAGTCTATTTTAAATGTTTCTACAAGCCATTCTCCATCAGCATTTTGGATTTTAATTATTGCTCTCTGATTATTTTCATCAACAGAGACACGTGCTTCTCTATACCATATTGTAGCTTTTCGATCAGCACTACATGTATATGGATATACTTTATTAAAATAGTATGTTTTTTGGGCATACGAATTGAATGTAAATACAGAGAGAAAAAAGAAAATAAGAAGTTTCTTAAAAATGCAGAGTTCAGTTTTAATATCATTCATGGCTTCATTCTCCTATACGCCTATAAGTCTCCGAATTTAGCCGTTTAATTGATTAAACGTTTGTATATAAGAAAGGCATGAGACTTGTCTGCTACTCATTAAGATCAGGTATCTGGAAAAACCTTGCAAAAATGAGTGAAGAAACAATACCCCATGCCATATTGTTATGTAGAGATACAACATTGGCTGTATCAAGTACATATACAAAACAGAATGAGCGTCATATTGTCTCTATCCCTTTGCCTTGAAATTTTCCAGATTTCGATCTTAGGATAAAGCAAAAACGCTTTCTATATATTCGACCATTTCTCTTAGTCGAACACTGCAAAGATAGCTTTTTTGTTCAATATGACGCTCTTGTTATGAGTATTATTTCTTCAAAGATAAGGAAATTAGGTCTTTCGAGACGTAAAGATACAGGGAAAGAAAAAGAAAAGAGGGAATTTCACCCTCTAATTCTTAAAATATTTCCAAGATTTTATTCTCTTTCTCTATTTAAGCTATATCTCTTTAATAATATACTGACTTGTGAAGCTTTGAATTGACCTCCTTTAGCTGTCACAAATCCTTCTTTATTCAATATTCTAGCCATCTCTGACAGAGACTTATCCTCTTTGGCTAAGATCTTTAACATTGAAATTGCTCTTCTATTATTAGGATTATCTAAGGCTTTCTGTCTGTTCGTCTGATTACTCTTCTCTACTGCTTGATCTAGTTTGCCAAGCAAGTTTTCTGGTTTCCCTAATGATACACCTCTTGCTTTCTTTGCTCGTAGTGATTGTTTGGTTCTTTGGCTGATTAATCCGGCTTCATATTCGGCTATACTACTGATAATATGCAGCACGAGTTTGTTTGCCTCTGGAAAATCACAAAACACAATCTCAACATCACTTTCCAATAGTTTACTGGTGAAAGCTACGTTCCGGCTTAATCGGTCTAGTTTGGCAACAATCAATGTAGCACCTGTTTTTCTACATTCACTTAAGGCTTCTATCAGTTTTGGTCTGTCAGATTTCTTGCCGCTCTCTGTTTCGATATATTCAGAAATAGCCTTTTTGTCTTTTAGATAATTTCTTATTATTTCTCTTTGTGCTTCTATACCTAATCCTGACAATTCTTGTTTTACAGTAGATTGTCGTAGGTAAGCTATATAATTTTTCTGTTCCATTTTTAACAATGTTTTAACATCCTTCTCGATTACCAAACGTTCGTTCAATAACCTTTAAGACTGGATGTATGGTTATTAAAAAAGGAATCCTGTAAGATTTCAAGTTTTGATAGACTTTACTTCCTAACAAGATTCCAGTTTCTTTAAAATAGGAAATCTCAGATAATCACTAATACCTTATTATATTAATAATATCAAGATTCCTTTTCTCTTATATTTATCTTTTCATGATAAAATACTCTGTTGCTGAATGAACGAGAATGTAATAATCCCCATTCACTCTACATTGATTTTCCCAGGGATTATAGAATTCCAAACATAGCTCCTTATATAATAAAGGTAGCTGTTTCTTGATCCGTTTTACTAACCAACCATAATTGAGTGGTCGGCTATTCTTCATTTTCTGTTTCCATTTCTCTATCGAGATCTGAGAACAAGTACATTCCAAATACATGACTTATATATAAGGTAGACATTCTGTTGCTATCACCTTCACCAATTTCTTGGCTATCTCATGGGAAGCTATATTCCGGGCATCATAGTACCTTTCATCATCTGCCTGAACATAGATAATCTCCCTGATCAATCTAAATAATGATTGCTGTAGAGTTGGATGAAAGTACTTGATACTCTCGGCAAAGTTTTTATAGTCAAAACATGTATTATTTAAAGCATTTTCTAATTCCATTGCAGCCTTAAATTCTCTACTGTTTTCTAATTCAAATCTTTCCATAACATTCATTTAAAGAGTTTATTCTAATATGATTTTTACATTCGATTTTATTTCTATTCCCATTGGTTCACAACCGAACTGCTGACCAAAATAGCAGATACAATTATTCAGTGGCATATTCCTGTAGAAATTAAGGACATCATCTTTACTAGCTGTATAATCAAATAGATGGTCTGTATCACCAAAACACCGACCATTATCATCCATAAATACAGGACGATTCCAATCATCAATCCCTTTGAACTTTAATCTTAAATCTTTCATATCTGTTTTTTTTAAGTTGTTTAAAAATAAAAGAGGATACCACTGTTTTTATCAGTGATACCCTCTTCGGATAATACAAATCATATTCTCTCCAGCTATTCGATAAACCATGAATATGCTTCGTCTTTATGATTCAATGCTTCTGTTAATCCAAATGCTACTTCTGTTGCATTAACGCTACGCCTTAGGAATGAATCGAGATAACTATTTTTGTTTGCTCCTGTGACCAAGTTATAGAATTTCCACATACTTAATTCGCCATTACTTCCGGCAAAATTATCATCTTGGATATATTGCTTAGCCACGTTATTAATTTGACTGTCGGTGATGAGTAATCGTGGTAGATTCTTCTGTTGATATTGGGGCAAATAGTTATATAATCTCATTCTTCCTAAGATTTGGCAAAATTGGTGTTCTGTGAGCATAGTATCACCAAGCGACTGCATTAGGTGAATATGTTTTGCTACATTATATTGGCTGAACAAGTCTAAGGTGAATTGATATAAATCCCTTGAACTTGTAGCTCTGATCTCTTCCTTGTACCCGTCAGTCGATAGACATTGGTTAGTACAGGCAAGATTTAAGAATCCGACAGCAATACTAAATTTTTGCGCTGTCATTTTTCCCGATAAGTTATCTCTCCCATAGCTTTTACAGCCTGTGATTGATAAATGTAATTGATTTCCATTTACGTCCTGATGAATTGTCGGGATTTCTATATTGAAAATCATTCTTTCATAATACATTGTTTTGTCCGATTCCAGTAGTTGATCTGTTCTTTTATTGATCGCTTCTGGTATTCTTCCTTTAACTATATGACTGACTCTTATGTCTGGGGATTCTATTGTCTCCCCATGATAAAAATCTTTGGTTGCTTCATAAACTGATTCTATGAAACTTTGATGTGATATACATACCTCGTTGTCCTTAGAAAACACGGGTATAATACATTCATTCCTGAGATGATCTAAAGTCACCTCTGTTGTGTTTGCTTCTATGAATGGTGAACGTTTTTGTGGCTGCTCTCTAATAAGAACTGCCTCTTCTACGTCTTGCTTCCACTCATTAGATCTTACCATCATCATATTCTGAGATGGTGCTATTAATAAATTTGTTTCCATTTTATTCGATTTTAAATTGTTTCTTACTCTGTTTTTGTTTTTGAGACCTTCTTCTTCAAAAGGTTTCTAAATTTCTTTGCATTTTTAAGCGTACATAGTACAACTTCAAAAACTATAATCAGACCTGTTTCGATCTTCTCGAATTTAGTCATGATCATTCTTCTGTTTTAAATCCAACCGGATTTGGTTTCTGTCGAGTTCGCCTTTTAATAAAGGATTCTATAAACTCAAACGCTTCTAGTAAATGGGCAAGTAACCCGATAAACTTTACTACTTCAATAATCAATTTTACTTTTTTCATTGTTATTTCTCCTATTCTTTAATTGTTAATAATTCATTGTTTTAATTCATAAATAAGGCTTTCAAATGAATAGAAGTGGGTGGTAAGTGGTGTGAAAAAAAAGAGAGCCTTTAGCTCCCTATGTCGAAAGAATATAGATGCGATAAATCCCCACTCTCGGCATTAATTAATGCTGAAAATGAGGATGGTCTCTCGGTGGTAATATTTTGTCCTTAAAATTATTACACCGTTTATATGTTTTTTATTTCTTATCTATTTGTTCTTTCTCATATATAAGGATTTGAGATCTTTGAGAACGTAAATTATGAATTATCAATAAGCAGTATTGCAACTATAAAAAGAAATACTATCTTTGTACTGTTGATTAATAGTTTATTAATCTTCATTATAAGAGATATTTAATTTATTGACAGGCAGTATAAATTAGTGAGGATTTTAGAAGATTGTGGTTCTGAATGTCGCCGGTTCGAGTCCGGTCTTCCACCCAACAAAAACCCTTGTAAGTTAAATACTTATGAGGGTTTTCTGCTTTCAGGAAATAGGCATCTTAGAGAGCAAATCATGCTAAATCCTACCTAATATTCCTTGTTGTTGGTCTATTGTTGACCCCCAATTAAGTAAGTTAAAATGCTAACAAATAATACATAAATCTTTCCGTTTAACCCATAAACCAAATATATTCTCTATATTTGTGTAGCATTTGCATTAAAAGAAAATAGTATATCATGGAAAATGAAAAGAAATTAACCCGCTCTTCCAATCGAATGATTGCAGGTGTATGTGCCGGAATAGCCGAATATTTCGGATGGGATGCTACTTTATTGAGAATAGTATATATATTGGCTACATTCTTCACTGCTTTCGCCGGAGTGATTATATATATTATCTTGTGGATTGTCATGCCGGGAAGAAAACCTTCAGACGGATATGAAGACCGCATGAATCAACGCCTACATTGATATGAAAATCAAGAATATCGACCATATCGTCATACCGGTGTCCGATATAGATAAAAGCCTACATTTCTACACAGAAGTCCTGGGAATGGAAGCCGATACAAGCAACCAACGCTTTGCCGTCAAGTTCGGTAATCAGAAAATCAATCTTCACGTAGGAAAAGCACAGTTCCTTCCTACTGCCAAGCATCCTGCTTTCGGAAGTGCGGACATCTGTTTACTTACAGAAGGAAACATAGAGGAAATAAAAGTCGAAGTAGAATCCAAAGGAATAGAAATAGAAGTCGGTATAGTCCAGCGTCAAGGCGCGCAGGGTGCCATCCGGAGTATTTATTTCAGAGATCCGGATGGTAATCTGATAGAAGTAAGTACATTAATATAATTCCAGCCCGAACTCATCTTTCAGTTGCATCAATGCCTGATTCTTTTGAGCCATCATCTGGAATTTCTCGACACGTCCCACAGGACGTACTGTTTCTGTTGCCTCACTTACCCGCACTGTCATCATCACTTTACTGTTCTTCAGTCTGCCGCGAAGATAATCCTGCAATTCGGGAATCAAAGCTGTAAAATCCTTTGCAGCAAACTCATTATCAACCACCACTTCAAAAGTAGTTGAGTTGTTAAGCAACGCCGGACGGAGCATCTGCATACGTTTTGCAAGAGCATCCTGTTCTTTCGGCAACTGGCCGGCATACTCCTGCCAATAATAATTCAAATCCCGGTCATTGAACATAAAATCCTCTTCCGGTTGTTGCACCTTAGGAACATAAGTTGTAGCCGCATTCTGCGATACTTGGTCACGCTGCGGATTCTTGATAGATACCCCCAAGCTGGACATCTTCATCACGGGAATTTTTCGTTCTTCCTTGGCAGTCTGAGCAACTCCCGCTCCTTGTGACGGAGCAGACGAAGCCGCACCAGGAGAAGCCGGTGCTCCCGGTTGCACAGCCGCAGAAGCCTGCGGATGCTGGGCAGTAGTGCCATTAGCAGCCTGTGTTGTAACTGAAGACGGAGACGAATGAACTGGAGCCTGCTGAACCTGAGTGCCAGAAGCTACCTGCGGCTGCTGTGCTGCGGCAGGCTGAGTGAATACGGGTTTTATAGTCTTCTTAGGGCCACGCCCACCACTCACGTCATCCCCCTCGGTGGTAAGCTGTGCAACCTGTATCAAGGTCAGTTCTACCAGCAAACGCTTATTTTTGCTGATGCGGTAATTCAAATCGCACTCATTACACAGCTTCATAGCCCGGTACAAGAAAGGTAACGGACATTTCTGCGCCTGTTCCTGATAACGTTGGCGTATGCTCGCTCCCACTTCCAGTAAAGGCAATGTCACCGGGTCTTTCCCGACCAACAAGTCACGGAAATGAGACGACAATCCGGTAATAAAGTGACTTCCGTCAAAACCTTTATTCAATATATCATTGAAAAGCAACAATGCGTCGCTCACCTTGTTTTCGAGGAAGCAATCCGTCAGACGGAAATAATATTCATAATCAAGTACGTTCAGATTATCAATCACACTCTTATAGGTGATATTTCCTCCGGTGAAACTAACCACCTGATCGAAGATAGACAATGCATCACGCATACCACCGTCCGCCTTCATGGCTATCACGTTCAGCGCTTCCGGCTCTGCCGTGATTCCTTCTTTCGAAGCAACATACGACAGATGATTCACCGTATCTTCCACGCTTATCCGGTTAAAGTCATAAATCTGACAACGTGAAAGAATGGTAGGAAGAATCTTATGCTTCTCCGTCGTAGCCAGAATAAAAATCGCATGACGGGGAGGTTCTTCCAGCGTTTTCAGGAACGCATTGAAAGCAGATGCCGAGAGCATGTGCACCTCGTCGATGATATATACCTTATACTTACCAATCTGTGGCGGGATACGCACTTGCTCCACCAACTGGCGAATGTCATCCACCGAATTATTAGAAGCAGCATCGAGTTCGTGAATATTATATGACCGCTGTTCGTTGAAAGCTACACATGACTCACACTGATTGCAAGCCTCTCCGTCAGCGGTAGGCGTCATACAATTAATGGTTTTGGCAAAGATACGCGCGCAAGTCGTTTTTCCTACCCCGCGCGGTCCGCAAAACAAATAAGCATGAGCCAGTTTTTGGGTAGCAATTGCATTTTTCAGCGTAGTAGTCAACGCCCGCTGTCCCACCACCGATTCGAACGTGGACGGACGGTATTTACGGGCTGAAACAATATAGTTTTCCATATCCGGGATTCTCTCTGTTTTTGAAATTTCGCTTATTCTGCAAATGTACACAAAAAAAGTGATAAGTAATAAGGGATAAAGAGAGAAGTTTTGAAGCCGAAGCGATAAGTTTTTAAGTTATTAGTTTTATCTTTGCAGATATTAAAAGGAGAAATTATGGGTAAACTAATCAGTATCTGGAGTTTCATATGCAGACGCAAGTACTTCATTACGGTCGTTGCATTTGCTGTTATCATTGGCTTTCTGGACGAGAACAGCCTGGTTCGTCGTTTCGGATATGAACGGGAAATCAGCCAGTTGAAAGAAGAGATAGAAAAGTACCGGGCAGATTACGAAGAGAACACCAAACGTCTCAACGAAATAAGTACCAATCCGGACGCCATCGAACAGATCGCCCGTGAAAAGTATCTGATGAAGAAACCCAACGAAGATATTTACGTTTTTGAAGATTAAAGAATGAAACAATTAGTACCCGCCCTTTTCACCGCAGGCGCCATAATGGCTCTCACCGGAGCAGCTGTGTTTATTACCGGATGGATATACGCTCCTTACATATATACTGTTGGAGCCGGATGTATCGCATTGGCACAAGTGAACACACCCGTCAAAGGAAAGAGCAAAACATTGAAACGCCTGCGTATTCAGCAGATATTCGGCGCACTGGCACTTATCCTGACCGGAGCCTTTATGTTTACCACACGAGGCAATGAATGGATTGCCTGCCTCACAGTTGCTGCCATCCTCGAACTTTACACCGCTTTCCGTATTCCACAGGAAGAAGAAAAAGAAAGGTCATAAAAAAAGCCCGTTCATAGCTTTTCAGTCTTGAACAGGCATCACTTTTTTTAATTCGATAATGTTCCGTCCTTTTATAAAGAACGGAACAGTTTTATATCATTTATTTCTTCACTGGTGAATATCTTGCATTCAACCCGTCAACAATTTCTTTTGTAATATTGAAAGTGCTGTCAGCATAAAGCAGGTTATCGAAACCAGTGTTGCTGAAGATCAGGCTATATCCGTGAGTCTTATTATATTCTTTCAGGAAAGCGTTGATAGAATCGCGGAACTGCAAGCTATTCTTGTTGTTCTCTTCCATCAAACCATTCTGAAGTTTGTTGCTCAACTCTTGCAAATCTTGTTCCAACTTCACCAGACGGTTGTACTCTTGCTGCGCTCTATCTTGTGACAGGAAAGCATTGTTTTCAACTTTCTTCTGAAAATCTTGCTTTTCCTTGTTCAAAGAGGTAGCCTTCTGATTCAATGTCATACGAACGTTTTCGCTCTTCTTTACCATCGCCTCATTCAAGTCAATACAGAAATTGTATTTGGCAAGCAGCGTATCTATTTCAACATAGGCAATTTTCATTCCTGACAGTTCGGCATTAGCCTGAGCCGGAGCATTGGTAGTTTGATTGTCAGTTTTGCCAGCACATTGTGAAAATAAAACGATAAACGCAAGAGCAGCCAAACCGTTCATGAGGTAGTTCATTCTATTCATAATTAATAAGTATTGTTTTTAATAAATTTAATTCATACTATCGTTCAAGGCTTTTTCCAACTCGTTAATAGAAAAACGCGGCTTCTTTTGTGCTTCGCGATCTTGCGACTGTGCGCATCCGATTCCTTTCTGACGCAACGCTTTATTCCCACTCACGTGACCATTCGGGAACTTCCCACCCTTCGTAAAGAATACTTTCACCCCTAATAATACCAGGGAAATAGCAACTATTAACAAAGTTATCAGTATAGTCTCAACCATTTCTATTAATTTTGTGAGTGCAAAGATAGGCTTTAATGAGATATGAGTTCAGATAAGTCAATCAAATTAACCATATTTAGCAATAGAAGAAGCGAAAACAACCCTTCTATTCCTATTATAAAATAGAAACAGCATGGAAAAAAAAGACTTAAAGCCGGCTGGCGTATTCAAGTATTTCGAAGAAATCTGCCAAGTGCCACGCCCTTCGAAGAAGGAAGAGAAAATGATTGCCTACCTGAAGGCATTCGGAGCAAAACATAATCTCGAAACCAAGGTGGACGAAGCCGGTAATGTATTGATTAAAAAGCCCGCTACTCCGGGAAAAGAAAATCTTCAAACCGTCGTTCTGCAATCGCATATCGACATGGTGTGCGAAAAGAATAACGATGTTCAACATGACTTCCTCACCGATCCCATCGAAACTGAAATTGACGGTGAATGGCTGAAAGCCAAAGGCACAACCCTCGGAGCCGACAACGGTATCGGTGTAGCTACCGAGCTGGCTATCCTGGCTGACGACAGCATTGAACATGGTCCGTTGGAATGTCTGTTTACTGTAGACGAAGAAACGGGGCTTACCGGAGCTTTTGCCCTACAAGAAGGTTTTATGAGCGGTGACATCCTTCTGAACCTTGATTCGGAAGATGAAGGAGAAATCTTTATCGGATGTGCCGGAGGTATTGACTCCGTTGCAGAATTTACGTATAAAGAGGTAGAAGTTCCCGCCGGATATTTCTTCTTCAAGGTGGAAGTGAAAGGTTTGAAAGGCGGTCACTCCGGTGGTGACATTCATTTGGGACGGGGCAATGCCAACAAAATACTGAACCGTTTTCTTTCACGCATGGCTGGCAGACATGATCTGTACCTTTGTGAAATCAACGGAGGTAATCTGCGTAACGCTATTCCCCGCGAGGCTTATGCAATTTGTGCAGTTCCCGAAGATGCCAAGCATGATGTCCGCACCGAACTGAATATTTTCACCAGCGAAATGGAAGACGAATTATCTGTTGTAGAACCTGACTTAAAGTTGGTACTCGAATCGGAAGCTCCCCGTAAGATAGCTATCGACCAGGATACCACTACCCGCTTATTAAAAGCTCTGTATGCAGCTCCTCACGGTGTATATGCTATGAGCCAGGATATTCCCGGACTGGTGGAAACGTCTACCAATCTGGCATCTGTCAAGATGAAACCGAATCATATCATCCGTATTGAAACCAGTCAGCGAAGCTCGATACTATCCGCACGCAACGATATGGCGAACACGGTTAGGGCCGTATTCCAACTGGCAGGAGCTAATGTTACGTTCGGTGAAGGTTATCCGGGATGGAAACCGAATCCGCACTCGGCTATCCTCGAAGTGGCAGTTGAATCTTACAAGCGTCTATTTGGTGTAGATGCGAAAGTTAAAGCCATCCATGCAGGATTGGAATGTGGTCTGTTCCTTGATAAATATCCAACGCTGGATATGATCTCTTTCGGACCGACACTGACAGGTGTTCATTCTCCTGACGAACGAATGCTTATTCCTACTGTAGAAAAGTTCTGGAAACACCTGTTGGACATCCTGGCACATGTACCTGCCAAGAAGTAGCGGGCAAATAAGTCAACATAAAGAAGAGTATGGTAACAGTCAAAAAAGAATAGCTGTTATCGTACTCTTTTTTACTATGATTTTATCAGGTGTAAGTTTCCTCGCTCCTTCCAATATCATTGCACAAGAGGTTCACAGCAGACAAGCCTCCTCTCAACAAGAAAGAATCTCTTTCCGTGTTGTAAGTTGGAACATAGAAAACCTGTTCGACACACACCACGACAGTCTGAAGAACGATCATGAATATCTTCCCGATGCGATACGTCATTGGAATTATAGCAGATATAAGAAAAAACTGGCTGATGTTGCCCGTGTAATTACTGCTATTGGCGAATGGAATCCTCCCGCATTAGTTGGATTATGTGAAGTAGAAAATGATACAGTGCTTCGTGACCTTACCCGTCGTTCTCCTTTAAAAGAGCTCAGCTATCGTTATGTAATGACCAACTCCCCTGATTTAAGAGGAATTGACGTAGCCTTGCTTTATCAACGGGATCTATTCAAACTATTATCTTCCCGTTCCATCTCCATTCCTCCGTTTAAGCAGCACCGTCCGACAAGAGATTTGCTACACGTCAGCGGGCTTCTACTGGCGGGAGATACACTCGACGTATTTGTCTGCCACTTCCCCAGCCGTTCGGGTGGAGCCAAAGAATCGGAACCTTATCGTTTATATGTAGCTCACATACTGCGTACGGAAGTCGATAGCATTATGAATATTCGTTCTCATCCGCAAGCCATTATCATGGGGGATTTCAACGATTACCCGACGAATCAGTCCATTCTGAAAATACTGAAAGCCGAAGCGCCTCCTGTTAAAACCAATGACCTAGCTTCAACAACCGACTCCGCCAACGCCTCAACAGTTACCCCCTCCTCACTAAAACTATATCATCTACTTGCCCGAAAAGCAAAATCAAAAAACTTCGGTTCTTACAAATTTCGTGGTGAATGGGGATTACTCGACCACTTGATTGTATCAGGCACGCTATTAAATCAATCAAATCACTTTTTCACTAGCGAAGAAAAAGCAAATGTATGCCTTCTCCCTTTTTTACTGAAAGACGACGAAAAATATGGTGACAAAGAACCTTTCCGCACTTATAAGGGAATGAAATATCAAGGAGGCATCAGTGACCATCTTCCTATCTACACAGACTTTGAATTGATTGTATATTAATTATGGCAAACGATAGTAGCCAATATTATCAGGTTATTACAAATAAAGATAGTCAACCATTATCAGAGAAGTACAAACGCCGCTACAGCATACTCTGACAAGAGACTATTCTCACTACGATGAGAAAAAATACTCATCGCCATGAGGTTGTGTCAAAACGCTGACACAGCCTTTTTTTATGCGCAAAGCCCAGACTTTCTCAAGCCCGGGCTTTGTTATTACCCAAAGTTTTCGTATCTTTAGGTATAAAGTTTTTCGTTATGGCAAAGTTACATTTTCGTCCTTACATTCCCAACCAAA
>ENA-OWPM01000245-OWPM01000245.1-human-gut-metagenome-genome-assembly--contig:-NODE-245-length-72748-cov-11.339097_pt1 | contig 72748 bp, 51 predicted proteins | sample MGYA00248267_ERZ651852 | MGnify/ENA primary metagenome ERZ651852 (study PRJEB26924, sample SAMEA4378228) | human gut metagenome | biome: human gut; feature: human-associated habitat; material: faeces... | reverse complement strand
GTGAACGTTTCTGGGCAAAAGGAATGGAGCAGGATAAGATCAATGCTTACATGACTCTGTACAACGCACTGGTAACAATCGCAAAGACAGCAGCTCCGATGATCCCGTTCATGACAGAAGATATGTACCAGAACCTTGTAAGAAGCGTAGACAAAGATGCTCCGGAAAGTATCCACCTCTGCGACTTCCCGACTGTAAACGAAGCATGGATCGACAAAGACCTCGAAGCAGACATGAAAGAGCTTCTCGAGATCGTAGTTCTTGGACGTGCATGCAGAAATACAGCAAACATCAAGAACCGTCAGCCGATCGGAACCATGTATGTAAAAGCTGAGAAGAAGATGGGCGAATTTTACACAGACATTATCGCAGACGAGCTGAATATCAAAGAAGTAAAATTTGCAGATGACGTAGAATCCTTTATTTCCTACAGTTTCAAACCACAGCTTCGTACTGTAGGACCGAAATACGGCAAACTCCTCGGTGGAATCAAACAGGCTCTGACAGACATCGACGGAACAGCAGCAATGAAAGAACTCAGAGGCAATGGTGTTCTGAAACTGGATATCAACGGAAATGATGTTGAACTTACAGAAGAAGATCTTCTTATTGAAACAGCACAGACAGAGGGTTACGTATCCGAATCCGACGGCGAAACATCCGTAGTTCTCGATACAAACCTGACACCTGAACTGATCGAAGAAGGATTTGTACGTGAGATCATCAGCAAGATCCAGACCATGCGTAAAGAAGCCGGCTTCGAAGTTATGGATAAGATCAAAGTATATGCTCATGGAAACGACAAAATCCAGGAAGTCATGAAAGCACACGAAGATGAGATCAAATCTGAAGTACTTGCAGACGAAATGGTACTTGGTGAGACCGATGGTTATGTGAAAGAATGGAATATCAACAAAGAAACTGTAACCATGGGAGTAAAAAAATTGTCATAATTTTCGGCAAATATACAGATGACAGGCTGTCGAAAAAAGAGTATCATATTCTTTGACAGTTTGATTTCAAAGAAGAAATTGGAGGCAGAGCTACTTTGCCCCCAATTTCTCTGATAAAGGAAACGGAAAGATTATGACGAAATACCAGTTACTGTTTGCGGATCTTCCCTGCAATATTTTTTGCAGAGAACGAAACAGTAACGGAAACCAGATTACGGGAGGTATGTAATGACAAACGAAATGTTCAAGAAAGAGGCATTCAAGAAAAGCGTAAAAGACAACGTAAAATTCCTCTATCGAAAAACAATTGAAGAAGCTACACAGGAGCAGATTTTCCAGGCAGTAAGCTACACAGTAAAAGACGTTATCATCGATAACTGGCTTGAAACACAGAAAGCATACGACGAGCAGGATCCAAAAACTGTATACTACATGTCCATGGAATTCCTGATGGGACGTGCCCTTGGAAACAACCTGATCAACCTTTGCGCATATGGCGAAGTAAAAGAAGCCCTTGATGAACTGGGATTCGATCTCAACTGCATCGAAGATCAGGAACCGGACCCGGCACTTGGAAACGGTGGTCTGGGAAGACTTGCTGCATGCTTCCTTGATTCTCTCGCAACATTAAACTACTCTGCATATGGATGCGGAATCCGTTATCACTACGGAATGTTCAAACAGAAAATTGAAAACGGTTACCAGATCGAAGTACCGGACAACTGGTTAAAGAACGGCTACCCATTCGAACTTCGCCGTCCGGAATATGCCAAAGAAGTACACTTCGGCGGATATGTAAGAGTAGAATACGATCCTGAAAAAGGCGGAAATAAATTTATCCATGAAGGATATCAGGCAGTAAAAGCCATTCCTTATGATATGCCGATCACAGGTTATGACAACGACGTGGTAAATACACTTCGTATCTGGGATGCAGAACCGATCGTAGACTTCGAGCTGGATTCCTTTGACAAAGGTGATTACAAGAAAGCTGTAGAGCAGGAGAACCTTGCCCGCAACATCGTAGAAGTCCTTTACCCGAACGACAACCACTATGCAGGTAAAGAGCTGAGACTGAAACAGCAGTACTTCTTCGTATCTGCAAGTTTACAGGCAGCAATCGATAAATATAAGAAGAAACACAGCGACATTAAGAAATTATATGAAAAAGTAACCTTCCAGATGAACGATACACATCCAACTGTAGCAGTAGCAGAGTTAATGCGTATCCTCATGGACGAAGAAGGACTTGGCTGGGACGAAGCATGGGAAGTAACAACCAAATCCGTTGCTTACACAAACCATACCATCATGTCCGAAGCACTTGAGAAATGGCCGATCGAGCTCTTCTCCAGACTGCTTCCACGTGTATACCAGATCATCGAAGAGATTAACCGTCGTTTCATTCTCGAAATCCAGGCAAAATATCCGGGAAACTACGAGAAGATCAAAAAGATGGCAATCATCTACGATGGACAGGTTAAGATGGCTCACCTTGCAATCGCAGCAGGCTACTCTGTAAACGGTGTTGCACGCCTTCATACAGAGATCCTGAAGAATCAGGAATTAAAAGACTTCTATGAATTGATGCCACAGAAATTCAACAACAAGACCAACGGTATCACTCAGAGACGTTTCCTGCTTCACGCAAATCCACTCCTTGCAGACTGGATCACAGAGCACATCGGACCGGACTGGATCACAGACCTTCCACAGTTAAAGAAACTGGCAGTTTACGCAGATGATGACAAAGCACTCCAGGAATTCATGAACATCAAGTTCAAGAACAAAGAGCGTCTTGCAAAATACATCCTCGAGCACAACGGCGTAGAAGTAGACCCGCACTCCATCTTCGATGTACAGGTTAAGAGACTTCACGAGTACAAACGTCAGCTCCTGAACATCCTGCATGTAATCTATCTGTACAATCAGATAAAGATGCATCCGGAAATGGAATTCTATCCAAGAACATTTATCTTCGGTGCCAAAGCGTCCGCAGGTTACGCAACAGCCAAGAAGATCATCAAACTCATCAACTCCGTAGCAGATGTAGTAAACAACGACGCTTCCATCAACGGAAAGATCAAAGTTGTATTCATCGAAAACTACAGAGTATCAAACGCTGAGTGGATCTTCGCAGCAGCAGACGTATCCGAGCAGATCTCCACAGCAAGTAAAGAAGCATCCGGAACAGGTAACATGAAATTCATGCTCAACGGTGCTCCGACACTTGGAACCATGGACGGTGCTAACGTAGAGATCGTAGAAGAAGTTGGAGCAGAAAACGCATTCATCTTCGGTTTAAGCTCCGATGAAGTCATTAACTACGAAAACAACGGCGGATACGATCCAAACGTAATCTACAACACAGATGAAGAAATCCGTCAGGTACTGATGCAGCTTATCAACGGAACCTTCTCCAGCGATACAGAACTCTTCCGTGACCTGTACGATTCACTTCTCAACACAAAGAACACAGACAGAGCAGACCGCTACTTCATCCTCGCAGACTTCCGCTCCTACGCAGACGCACAGAAACGCGTAGAAGCAGCCTACAGAGATGAAAAAGGCTGGGCAAAGAAAGCACTTCTTAATACAGCATGCAGCGGTAAGTTTACATCAGACAGAACAATTCAGGAATATGTGGACGATATCTGGCATCTGGATAAGGTTATTGTTAGAAAGAAATAATATGCTTATTTAGAAGAATTGGATTCTATATTGCTTTATTTGCTTTATTATAGAAGAAAATGCTTCTATATAAGTCAGGAAAGCCTCTGGCGATACAGTTGTAAAATGTATAGGCAGAGGCTTTTTTATAAAAGAATGTAGAACAAATAGTTCTTTTACGGAAAATGAAAAATTCAGAGATACAAAGAAAGGGGTTGATCAAGTTATGGGTGGAAAAGTATTGGAATTGGAAACGGATAAATTTATAAAGAAAATAAGAGATAAGTATAAAGATGAGCTAGAAGCAGAAGCAAAAGATGAGGTAAAAACAGAAGTAGCAATTCGTATGCTTAAGAGAGGTAATTGTAGTTTGGAAGAAATTGCGAACGATACACAGTTATCGTTGGAACAGATAAAAAAGATAAAAGAAGAACTGTAGTTGTAAAATGAATAAATGGCAGAGAATCAGATAAGGTTCTCTGCTATTTTTGGATGATAAGACAGATAATACATCATCTTGTGATATAGAAGAAAAACTCACCATATTTGTAACAAATTATAGAATTCAAACATGAAAAATCAAGGAAAATAAATGCTTTTGAAGTGCGTGAAATTTAAAAAAATCGTAAAATTCTTGAGCATTACCCTTGACAAAAACTGGCTAAAGCACTATTATTAACCATAACAGACAGATTATGTCTAGGAATCTTTACCCAAAAAAGAAATAGTTATATTAAGGAAAGGGGAACTATAATCATGACAAAGATTAAAAATACGAAGAAAGGCATGGCTAAGAAAACCTTAAGTATGTCTCTCGTCGTTGCAATGCTGGCAACCTCAAACGTTCCAGTATGGGCTGCTGAGTTCAGTGACGGAACAGACGCTACATTCACATCTGAAGCAGAAGCTCCAGTTGTTGAAGATAATACAACAGACGCTGTAGATGCACAGGCTACAGGGGATGCTTGGACTGTTAAATTAGACAAAGAACTTCCAACTTCTGTTGCATGGGGAAATTCAGATACTGTAACAGGCAATATCAAACAGACTGGTGTTGAGACTACATCTGTAACAGGTCTGAAATACACATGGAAAGATACTGCTACCGGATTAGCAACAGACGCTGGAACTGCTGTAACAGTAGATGCAAAAGGAAACTTCACAATTAATCTGCCAACAGCTGCGGAATGCGTAGGAAATTCCTACACATTATTTATGTGGGACGACAACGGAGATTGGACATATACTTCTTCTGCAATTGCCGTAGTTGCCAAAAACATCAAAGATGCCGGTGCAAGTGTTGCTCTGAAAGCAGGTGCTGAAACAGGATATACCGGAAAAGAAGTAAAAGCAGATGTAAATGTAACTATGCCGACAGACTTTGAAACCACAGGAAAATACAGTGTTGACTATACAGGCTCACCTGACTTAATTAACAAAGGGTCTAAAGTTACAGTAACTGTTACAGTAACTGATTCAAAATTATATACTGGATCTGTTACAACAGAATATACAATCGGACAGAAAAAAGCAACAGCAGAAGATTTCAAATTAAGCTATATCAATAATTCATTCGAATATACAGGATCTGATGTTAAACCAGAAACTACTGATATCCGTGTTCAGGACGTTAATGGAAAAACAATTGACGGTGCTGTAAAATCTGTAACTCCAACTACTGCTTCTAAAGAAGTAGGTTCTTATGAAGCAAATGCTGAAATTGATATGAGCAAGTTCGAGAATTACAGCGGAACATTAACAACTAAGGTTGAAGGAAAATATAATGTTGTTGCCCGTGATCTTAGCAAATGTACTGTAACAGTTAAAGCTAAACCGGCATCCACAGATAATAAAGCTGTTGCTTTGACTGCAAGTGATTTAACAATTAAAGATGCAAAAGGTAATGTATTACCTTTAACAGATAGTGATATTGCAGTTACTGTTCCAGCAAATGCAATCGCATCCGGAACATATACAGTAACAGTCGGACCTAAATCCGGAACAAAAAATGTAACAGGTTCTGCATCAGCAACCCTTACATTATATGCATCTGATATTTCAGACGCAATTGAACTGGATGCTACCGCACAGGCTGAATTAGCTAAAGCTGCTTATTACACAGGTTCACAGATCACTAAAGATACAACCAAATTTGTCGGACATATTTACAAAAAAGGAACAACTCAGTATCTTGATCAGAATCAGTATACTGTAGAATTTGGCACAAACGTAAATGCAGGATCTGAAGCAGGTATTGTTCGTATCGTCGGTAAAAATACATATGCAGGATCTGTTAAAGAGTATAAGTTTGCAATTACACCTGCAACAATTAAGAAGACAGAAGTTACAGATGTAGAATATAAAGAAGGCGCAACAGATAAAGATTACGCTCCAACAGTAACTATTACAGCTGAAAATGGAGATAAGAAGACCTGGACATTAAAAGAAGGTACAGATTATACCGTTACTTATGCTATTAAGAAAAATACATCAGGAGTTGCAGAAAATGTATTAGGTAATAAGATCGTTGCAACAATTAAGTATAGTAAAGATGCTGTAACTAACTATGGTCTTACTTCTGATACAGTAACCGATGAAACAAGCACAATTGTAGGAAAAACATTAACATCCGCAAATATCAAGATGGATAAGACTTCCTATGATTATACTGGCAAAGCAATTGTACCTGAATACAAAGTATACGATGGCGATAAACTTCTTAAAGAAGGAACAGATTATATTGTAAAGAATACAATTGGCGGAAAAGATGTTGGAGAAGCAACATTGGTAATCACTGGTGCCGGAACTTACAACAGCAAAATTGATGCTACAGCTAAATTCAATGTTGTACCTGTAAGTGCTGACAAAGTAACTGTTACATACAAAAACGCTGAATATACAGGTGACTCTATCCAGCCGAAGTTAGCTGATATTGATGTTAAATTAGGTGATGTTGATGTTAAATCCCAGTTCCAGATTACAGGATATGGCGAAAACATTAATGCTGGTAAAGATGCAGGAAGCCTTGTATTAGCTCCTGTAAAAGACAATAAAAACTTTACATCCGGAACAACAAAGAACGCAACATTTGATATTGCACAGGCAACATTAACCGGAACTATCAAAGTATACAATGCAAACGGTATTGAGTTAACCGGAGCTCAGAATTTCACATACGATGGAACAGAAAAAACATTTGCCAAAGTTGTATTTACACCATCTGTTACCGGAAACAAGAAGGTAACAAGTGATGATTACGAAATTCAGTATGTAAACAATACAACCGGTGCAGGCGGAGCAAAAGTTATCGTTGTAGCCAAAGGAAATTATAAGGCAGCTGGTACTGCAACAGATCTTTCAACTGGTAAAGAAGTTGAAATTAAAAACGTTGCTGCTTCTAAAGACTTCACTATTGAGTCCAAACTGTATTTCACAGAAAAAGAAGTTACTGTAACGGATGCTGAATATGCCGGACCAAACATGGTTGCTGAGCCTACTATTGTAGTTCGTGATGGTGACAAAGTTCTGGTTAAAGATAAAGATTATACTGTAACCTTGACTCCGGTAAGCGCCGGAACTGCTCCAAGTGCAACAACTTATACATGGACAGTAAAAGGAAAGGGCGTTTACCAAGATCAGTCAAAAGGAAATTATGCAACAGGAACATGGAAGATTGTTAAGAAAAATGTAGCAAATCTTGACATCAAAGTTGATCTTGACGCTAAGGGAGAACCAGTTCTTACAGTTATGAATGGCAACCTTAAAGTTGACAACAAAGACTTCACAGTTACATTAAGCGATGACAAGAAAACTGCTACTGTAACTGCAACAACTGGAAATCAGTATTATGTTGGTTCCAAAGAAGTTAATGTAGGTGGTGAAGCTGTAACAGTTGGTGCTCCAATGATCAGCAATGTTAAAGTTGTTGGTAACAAAGCAACCGTGATCCTTTCCGGTGAAGTTGAAGGCGCTGCTGGTTATGATTATGTAATCTCTACAGACCGTGACTGCATCACAAACAAAGATTACGATGCAGTAAACAAAAATCAGGTTAAGACTAGCACTACTTTCGAATATGTTGGTCAGGGAACATACTATGCATACTGCCACGCTTGGAAACGTGACGCTAATGGTAAGAAAGTATTCGGTGAATGGTCCAATGCTTACCCATTCTCTGTAAGCGCAATCACACCATCCCAGCCAGTGATCACAAGCGTTAAAGTAAAAGGTTCTACTGTAACTGTAACATATACAAAAGCATCCAATGCTGACGGATATGATGTAGTTCTCGGAACATCTACAAAGAAAGTTAACGGAGAAACACGTCCGGTAGAATACGGAAAACTCGTTAAGAAGAACATCAAAGGCAATGTTGTAACAGCAACATTCAAGAATGTGAAGAAAGGAACCTACTATGCAGGTCTCCACGCATTCAACAAAACTTCTGAAGATGGCAAGAAAGTATTCAGCCAGTGGTCAAACGTTAAAAAAGTAAATGTAAAATAATCCATTTGGGTAATTAAATACAGATTCCTAAAAAGAAGACTCCAGTCATTTCGGCTGGAGTCTTTCTTTGTGTGCCGAGCATGGCACTAATCTTGCTGGTGAAAGTCCAGCCATGGGTATTTACCGCCAAGTGTAGCGAACCACAAGTCGGTGCCAGTAATGGTATGGGTGGAAGAAGTGGTGTAGCAAAATTCTTGAGCCTATGTACAGAAACTTGATAAGGCGATTAGGTGGGTAAGGTTGCAAAACAAACCAAAGCCCGAAAGGTAAACGTAAACCGAAGTTGTAAATCAAGAGGTTGTGGAATGAAAGATTAGTGCCTTACCTCGGGAGACCCTACTCACATACCGAAAGGTATGGTCGAAAAAGGTTCAGAGAGGGAGTCAGATGATGTCATAGTAGGTGAAAACCGAAGGACTGAAACGATTTATAGTACGAATCGTTATGTTTAAAATAATACATGAGCCAGAAATCGGGTGGACAGGAAGAGTAGGAACGTAACCGAGGAATACTGTTTATACCCAGAGGGGTGTTATGTATGAATTTTGGGATAAGTCAGAGGAGTAACAACAATGGAATTGAAGACCCGAAGGGTCTGACCATCTAATTTTCAAATAAAATAATTCTAAATTTTTCATAAAGGCAATTTCCTTAAAAAATAAAATAATATTTCCAAAAGAAAGTTTTAAATATACCTGCCAACTGACAGATTCATGCGTAAAATTTCGACTAATTCTTTTATAGAAATAAAAATGAGAGTATGATATAGTGATAGTAACAAAACAAAGGGAGGCAGTTATGGGCGTTTATTTAAATCCAGGGAATGATGCTTTTGCGGAATCTTTAAATTCTGAAATTTATGTAGACAAATCAAATATGATCCATTACACAAATCGTGTATTGGGTACAAAACAGAAATTCATCTGCATTAGCCGTCCGCGCAGATTTGGAAAGTCCATAACGGCCGAAATGCTTTCTGCATATTATGACAGCAGTGTAGATTCTCATCCTCTATTTTCTAAATTAAAGATCGCAGTAGATTCTTCTTTTGAACAAAATATAAATAAATATGATGTCCTTTTCTTTAATATCCAGAGTTTTCTAAGTCGTTCAGATTGTGCCTTGAATATGGTGGAATATCTGGAATTCAGGGTTATTCAGGAACTGGCAGAGAGGTATCCTGATCTAGGATTAGAAAGTGAACCCCATCTCACCAGCGCATTGGAAAAAATCTACAGCGTACATCGAAAGGGTTTTGTATTTATCATTGATGAATGGGACTGTGTTTTCAGAGAAAAGAAATCAGATGTTGATGCTCAGACAAAGTATCTGGATTTCTTGAGGGATCTTCTTAAAGATAAGGTATATGTTAAGCTTGCATATATGACAGGTATTCTTCCGATAAAAAAATATGGCACACATTCAGCTTTGAATATGTTTGATGAATTTTCTATGACAAACCCGAAGTATCTGGCATCTTATGTCGGATTTACAGAAGAGGAAGTCAGGGATCTCTGTCAAAAATACAATATGGATTTTGAAGAAACCAGACGATGGTATGACGGCTACAGATTTCGCAAAGCGGAACATATATACAGTCCTAAATCCGTAGTAGATGCCATGAGAAATGAAGCTTTTGACAGTTACTGGACACAGACCGAAACTTATGAAGCTTTAAAAACATATATCGATATGAATTTTGACGGGTTGAAAGATACCGTGATCGCCATGCTTGGCGGAGGCCACTGTCTGATTGATACCGGAACTTTTCAAAATGATATGACAACTTTTCACAGCAAAGATGATGCATTGACACTTCTGATCCATTTGGGGTATCTGGCATACGACATGGATTTACAGGAAGTATTCATCCCTAATGAAGAGGTACGTGCTGAATTTGCCCGTGCGATAAAAGCAAGTGGATGGCATGAAGTCATCCATGCTATCTCTATATCTGAAGAACTTTTAGAAAATACTCTAGCATGCAATAACGAAAAAGTCGCTCGGATAATTGATAATATTCATGAAGAATTTACTTCTATTCTCAACTATAACAATGAAATTTCATTGAGCTGTGTGATATCCATTGCTTATTACAGCGTCCGGCGCTATTATTCCATATATCGGGAGCTTCCATCTGGAAAAGGGTTTGCAGATCTTGTTTATTTACCTCGGATTCAATATCCGGAAAAGCCGGCAATGATAATAGAATTGAAATGGGATAAAACAGCCACTGGTTCTATCAGACAGATAAAAGATAAAAACTATATTAAAGGATTAAAAAATTATTCTGGAACTGTGCTGCTTGTTGGAATTAATTATAATAAATCTGATAAACATCATGAATGTCTGATAGAAACGATACAGATTTGAACCAATGGGAGATGACAATAATATGGGATTTTATCTGAACAGTGCGGCACCATGTTCTTTATATCGAAGTGAAGAACACATTGAGGTCTGACACTCTGAAGGATAAATAAAAAGAATGAAGCGTTCCTAAAAGATCCATAAAAGAAATATAAAATTAGGGTGTGAACTTCCAGAAGAAAGCTCCAGTCATTTCGGCTGGAGTCTTTCTTTTGGGAAATTATAAGGAGACACATTTTTACCAGCATGTGCGAGCTGCTAAAAGTCCCTGATTGATTTTACCTTCTATTTTTGCCCTGTTATAAATTTACTTTGTTCCTCTTCTGGCAAAGTATTAGTTAATGAATGAAGGTGAGAAGGACGGTTAGAGGGTATCCAGGCAACAATCAGTACCTGTAAAAGTTTTAACGCCAGTAAAGATGTTACAGTGAAAAACCTAATGAAGGTATTTTCATTATCAGAAGAAGATGCGGCTGGCTATGTGGAGAAATATTGGTAAACGCTATTTGGCAACGATATAAATAATAAATATGTTGAAATCAAGAGTGAATATACTCCCAGATTTTTCCGGGCGTTCTTGACGTAGGATATTAGTGCCAGACCACAATATTTCTACCACATCTTTCCAGTGTAAGCAAAACAAAGTAAGTACACGGGACGGACTGCATATGCACCTTAAATATCCAGACCACGCAGATAAGTTTCTGTCCAGTCTGGATATTTTTTATGTTTTTGATTATATAGCTAACCGTTCAATCAGACATTCATGTACTTTCGTTTTCGGGTTATAATTAATTCCTACCATCAGCAGATTCCCCTGGTAGTCTTTTAAAGTATGTGGATAATTACGCTCTTTTATCTGATTGATAGCACTTTCTGCATCCTTATTCCATTTCAATTCAATGATCATAGCTGGTTTATCCAGATGCTCTTTTCGCGGAAGATATACAATATCTGCAAAACCCTTTCCGGACGGCAGCTCTCTTATTTCAGTGTAATAAGTCCGTGCGCTATAATATGCAAGAGAAATTACGCATGCCAGTGCATTTTCGTCATTATATGTCAGTATAGACGTTTCAAAATGTGCTTCCTGGATTTTCTCTGCGACTGTCTCATTTTCCCTTTTCCATGTTGCCTGAAGCAATTCTTCAGAATTCTTTATCGCCAGAATTACTTCCTGCCATCCTGCATCCCGTATGGAGGTAACGAACTCTGTTGTAATCTCACTATTCGGAATAAATACTTCTTTTTTTGAAAAATCATATCCAAGATATCCAAGATGGATAAATAATGTCAATATGTCATCGGCGCTCGAAAAGGTCGTCATGTCATTACTAAACGAGCTGACATCAACAGGCTGTCTTTTACCGGCCAGCAATTCAATGATATTTTCTTTCAGCCCTTTATAGTTCATAATAATATAATCCCGAAGTGCCTCGAAGGTTTCTGTTTTATTCCAATAATTATCAAAGGAACGGTTCAGCATTGCACTTACAACTGAACGTGGATTATAGATATGTCCCATTTCTTTGAAATAATAACCATCATACCAGCGTCTGGTCTCATCAAAATCCATATCAAACCGTTTGCACAGACCTTTTACTTCTTTCTCTGTAAAACCAACATATTCAGCAAGAGTGCCCGGATTTGTCATGGAAAATTCATCAAACATGTTTAATGCAGAATGAGAGCCATATTTTTTGATTGGAAGTATTCCCGTCATATAGGTTAGTCCTACATAATTTCTGTCTTTTAAAAGATTACGCAGAAAATCAAGATATTTTTTCTGCGCTTCCGTATCCTTCTTGTTTTCTCTGAAAATGCAGTCCCATTCATCAATAATAAAGACAAACGGAATCCTGCTTTCACTGTAGATCTCCTGCAGTACATCAATAATGTCCGTCCGATTCAAATAGTCCAGATCAGGATATTCACGTAAAAGATCACGAAGCACATATTTACTAAGAAGGGTACACATTTTATCTATATTGTGGGTACGGCTGAAAAAATCCTGCATATTCAGAAAAATAGTATTGTACTTATTTAAATGGATCAAAAACGAAGAATCCGACGATATGTCCTTATCCGCAAATAATTCCCTGGAATTACAATTTCGTTGATAATACGCTGCCAGCATTTCCGCCGCCATAGATTTTCCAAACCGTCGTGGACGGCTTACACAGATAAATTTCTGCCGGGTACGAAATACTCTATTTGTATACCGAATAAGTCCTGTTTTGTCTATATAAATCTCTGATGAGACCGATTCAAAAAATCCATCATTACCTGGATTCAGATATAATCCCATAACACAAAATCACCCCTTCTTAAAATAGTATTATATTAGATCTTGTCATGATTCAGATATCCTTCATGCCATTATCATTCTCTTTAAGAACCATATATTACTGATACAAAATATTATAACAAATCATGATTATACTTGCCAGATTAAGTTTTCGACAAAGCACATCCCAGCTTTGATTAAACGCTTCTTTCTGGCATCTTAATATTTCGAATCAAAGAAGCAAAAAGCATTATAACTGTGTGAATTACTCGGCAACTGAGTTATCTGAGCATCTGAATTAAGGCATGATACCGCCTTTTTTCAGGGTGCATCCATGACACCACTACTGTTTGCTCTTTAGAGCTATACAGCTACTTTTATTATTTCCGGTGTTTTCAGTCCGGTTACGGACAGTTCTTTTTTTACTCCGGATACGGAGTGATATTTTCTCAGGATATTATATACGCCTACGGCATCTGCGTTATAAACTCTGTTTCCATCCCTGTACAGTCCTCTCTCTTTCCGGTTGGACGGTTCAAGAGGCATTGGGGTCTGACACTCTGAACATCACCAAATACGAATTAAAATAAATAAAAACAGATTACATGCTTTTGGATAAACTGTACCAATTTCTCAATTATTAGATTTGGAAATCCAATTTTAAAGGGCTATCTCAAAAGCTGTAATCTGTTTTTATTTTATTTTGTTTTATTTCACTTCAACCAGTTCGATTCTGAAATTCAGTTCTTTTCCAGCCATTTCATGGTTGGCGTCAAAGGTGATATTCTTTTCGTCCTTGGCGGTTACTTTAACCGGGAATGGCTGTCCGTACTGGTTGGACAGGTATACCTGCTGGCCTACAGTAAGGTCTTCTGAACCCGGAAGCTGTGCGATTTCCATGGTAAAGATTGCATTCGGATCAGCCATGCCATAAGCTTCTTCCGGCATCAGATGAACATCTACGATCTGTCCAACTTCCATATCTGCTACAGCAGCGTCAAATCCTTTGATCATCTGGCCAGCACCGCAGATAAATTCCAGCGGTTCTCCGCGGTCATAGGAAGAATCAAACTGTGTTCCGTCATTAAAGGTTCCTCTGTAATGTGTACGGCAGGTTTTACCCACGTTGCGTCCAGTGATGGTACTCTGTGCTCCACAACTTCCGCCACAGCCACTGCCACAGCTCTCTCCACAGGAATGTCCTTCTTCGTGAGAACCGCAGGAATGACCGTCTTCATGGTGATGATCACAGTTTGCGCCAGAAGAGATTAATTCACCTTTCAGATAAAACTCTACCGCCTCATCCGCATCTCCCTGAACACCTGAACATAATTCGATTCCGGCATCTGCAAGAGCAGACTGTGCACCACCTCCGATGCCGCCACAGATCAGCACATCAACATTCTGTCCGGCAAGTAATCCAGCCAAAGCGCCGTGTCCGCTGCCGTTAGATTCAACGATCTCACTTGAAACGATCTGATTGTTTTCTACTTCATACACCTTAAAAGTCTCAGTTTTTCCAAAGTGCTGAAAAATAGTTCCATTGTCATAAGTTACTGCAATTTTCATGTGAAAAATCCTCCAAATTTATTACAAATATCGTTCAGACCAGTATAGCCTGTGGGCGCAATAAAATCAAGTAATATAAGACTTTTTGTACTGGTATGTATGCTTTGCGTCTGATAAAATAAAACTACATAACAAAGTAGTAGAAAGAAGGGAATGAAATTTATGAAAAGAAAAAAGAAAACATGGATAGTTTGGCTGATGTGCCTCTTACTTTGTGTCACGTCTTTGCCAGCTGTAAGCTTTAAAGACGTTCAGGCGGCTTCTGTGAGCAGTGAATTTACAGGATGGAAAACGGTGAATGGAAAGAAATATTATTACCAAAATGGTACAAAGCTCACTGGCCTGCACAAAATCGGTAAATATTATTATGGCTTTGCATCTGACGGAACGATGCTGACAGGATGGAATTATATCAAAAAACATTATCGTTATTTTGCAAAGCTGTCCGGAAGAATGCGTACCAGCCAGACGATTCAGGGAAGAAAAATCGACAGTAAAGGTGTCTGGACACCAATTATCGTTTTGGATCCCGGACATTCCGGAATTGTTGCAGGCGGTTATGAGCCCCTCGGACCTGGTTCCAGTCAGACGAAGTCAAAAGACACTTCCGGAACGCAGGGCGTTGCGACTGGTGTGGAGGAATATAAGCTGACATTAAACATCGGACTTCAGCTACGCTCTTTACTTCGGGACAGGGGCTGTAAAGTAGTCATGACTCGCACGAACAGTAAGGTTGCATTAAGCTGCATCGACCGTGCCAGGATAGCAAATAAAGCAAAAGCAGATGCATATATCAGACTGCATGCCAATGGAAGTGACAATTCCTATGTAACCGGAGCGATGACTATCTGCACCACCAAAAACAGCCCTTATATTGCGTCCATGTACAAAAAGAATAAATCCCTGTCTAACGCCGTTTTGAATGCTTACGTGTCTGCCACAGGATGCCGGAAAGAGTATATCTGGGAAACAGATTCCATGTCTGGAAATAACTGGAGCAAAGTTCCGACAACACTGATTGAAATGGGATATATGAGCAACCCATCCGAAGACCGACTCATGCAACAGACTTCCTACCAGAAAAAGATGGTCAGGGGAATTGCAAAAGGAATTGAGAATTATCTGACAGATTTGTCGAAATCTTTAAGCTGACAAATATTCCTAAACAATGTTATAATCCATTTAAGGGAACATTTTATCCATTATCAATATGAAGAAGGTGAGTGCAGATATGGCAATGTTTTTGAATAATTCATACTCATATAAAAGGTATAAAAAGATATCCAACACAACATATTTTATAGATAAGTCCTGCATATTAGACGATATATTAAGATGTATGGAAGAAGAAACTCAGTATATCTGTATCACCAGACCGCGCAGGTTTGGAAAAACAGTTATGGCCAATATGCTTGGTGCATTCCTTGGAAGATCCTGGAATTCTTCAGATATCTTTGACCACTTAAAGATCTCCTCTTCTGAAAGATATTCCAGATATCGAAATCAATACGATATTATCTATATCGATTTCAGCAGACTTCCAGAAAATTGTGTATCTTATCAGCAGTATATAGACCGTATCATTAGTGGACTGAAAAAAGATCTGCTAAATGCTTATCCGGAATCTGCTTTAGATTCTGATCTTTCCGTATGGGACATGCTCTCAATGATCTCGGATCAGTCGGATTGCTCTTTTGTATTTATTATGGATGAGTGGGATGCGGTATTCCATATGCCGTTTATTACCGAAAAAGATAAGGCAGAATACATTCTTTTTCTGAAAGCTTTATTAAAAGATCAGGATTATGTTGCACTGGCATATATCACAGGTATTCTTCCAATTGCTAAATATTCCAGCGGATCAGAGTTAAATATGTTTATGGAATTCAAAATGACATCCATGGAAATGTTTGGTGAATATTTTGGATTTACAGATGATGAAGTAGACTATTTATATGAAAAATACAGTCAGTCATGCGAGAATCCTCACGTATCACGGAAGGGACTGCAAGAATGGTATGATGGGTATTTCACAGTGGCTGGAAAACGCTTGTATAATCCAAGGTCTGTAGTAATGGCTCTCAGCTTTAACCAGCTGTCTAACTACTGGACCAGTTCCGGACCTTATGATGAGATATTTTATTATATCCGTAATGATATTGATCAGATTCGAAATGACCTGGCACTGATGATTGCCGGCGAAGGCGTTACAGCAAAAATAGATGAATTTGCAGCATCTGCAATGAATCTTCAAACTAGAAATCAAATATATTCTGCAATGGTTGTATATGGACTGCTTACGTTTACCGACGGGAAAGTTTATATTCCTAACAGAGAACTGATGCTGAAATATGAAGAACTGCTCCAAAACGAAAAAAGTTTAGGTTATGTATATCAGCTGGCTCATATTTCGGAACAGATGCTTAATGCAACACTGTCAGGAGATACGAAAAAAATGGCAGAGATTCTTCAGTATGCACATAATACAGAAACTCCAATTCTGTCATATAACAATGAAGTAGAACTGTCTGCTATTGTGAATCTGGTATATCTTTCCGCGCGGGACAGATACCGTGTTGAACGGGAAGATAAAGCAGGCAAGGGTTTTGTTGACTTTATCTTTTATCCATATAAGGCAAATGGTACCTATATTATCCTTGAATTAAAAGTAGGTCATTCTCCAGAACAGGCTATTCAGCAGATCAAGGATAAACAGTATATCCTAAGATTTCAGGGAAAACTTGGTGAAACACCTAAATATACAGGAAAAGTACTTGGCGTTGGAATAAGCTATGACAAAGATACCAAAGAACATAAATGTATCATAGAGACTTTGTCAAAATAAGTGTGCGATTCGCAAACTTTCTATATATCAGACGGTATAGATTGTCATACAGTCCTATATATGAGAAGAACCCTGACCAATTAATGCTACGGTTCTTCTCATATGCGCATAAAAATCCAAACTCACAGATAAAAATTCCCATCCAGCTTGAATCTTTTAATTTTAACATGTCTATTCCTCTTTTTTATCACATAAAATTTCCTCAAAAATCGGTGTGAAATCAATATCTTTTATTGCTCCATACTGGCTGATAAAATATTTACTCATATAATCTTCATGCTTACGGACACCCTTATCACCTGTTGTTCCAAAATCAGATAATGCATATAAAACACTGTCATGTGTATCATCGTCTCTTTCAACAAACTTAATCTCATCCCTCCGGAATAAGTTTGAATTTAAAAAAATCGGATTATGTGTATTAAATACGAGCTGCGCATGATGGATATTTACATCATCATTGTGAAAGACATTAATAATGCTCATCAATGCCATCGGATGAATCGATGCATCAAATTCATCTACCACTAATGTTCCTCCCGTCTGCATTGCTTTAATCACAAGAGGAAACATATTGATAAAACGAATTGTTCCATAAGATTCGAAAATATCTGCTGCAATTGCTGTGGCCTTCTGATCTTTCATATTTTTAAATATAGAATATAATTTCGCATCCGGCTCATCATCACTCACTACATACCCAATTGCATTTGAATTGATTCCGAATAATTTTGCTGCTTCATCGGTTGTCTTTTCAACATAAACCGCTTTTTTCTTCGGATCTGCAAATCTTTTAATCAACTGCATCGAATCCGCACGATAAATTACCATGAATTTATTTGCAAACCAATCAACAATCAGTTTTGTGAATTTCGGTGAAAAAATTAATTTAAACCCATTCGTCAAAAATAATTCTTCCTGATTCAAACTGTTTTTGGCGATTTCATTTATGCTTCCTGCATTCTGTTCTGTTATATCAGATAAATAATCTTTGATTACCTTTAAGTTCTCTACTTTCAGGTCTTCCTTACGTTCAAATATTCTTTCTCCATTGACTTCCAATACTTCTGCAAGAATTTTTCTTTGGTATTCCTCTTCGAGAAAAGTTCCAAGATCAATCTTCAATTTATAGTGTATTTTAAATTTATGCTCTTCTCCATCTTCCTCATAAAATTCTATATCAAAGCATACCGGCTTAGACTCCGGTTCATTATTATTTGGAATCAATTCCAATGCCGATGCAGCCGGATTTGGTGAGGATTTCTCTTCGGAATTTCTAATATTTCCTCTCAAAACAATTGCCCGTAATGCATCCATTGCACCAATAATATTCGTTTTACCTGCTGCATTTGGTCCATAAATAACTGAAGAACTCAATCCCTTTATTTCTTTTCCTTTTATTTTTGTCTTCATCAGGCTATAATCTAATCCCTTTTGCTTTGGAGCAGCCACCATCGAAAAACTTGCCTCTTCCACAAAAGATTTATAATTTTGGGTTTTAAATTTCAGAAGCATTTTATCACCTCCATTCTGCTTACTTTTTACAAAATCATATTCTCATTATAACTATATTGTATGATAGAGTCAATTTTTTATTCTTATTTTGAACTTTTTTTGCAAAACAAAAGTAATTACAGAGTGGATAGGAAAACTATGTCTATCAACGGAATAGTATTTGTTAAAGATGACGTGATTCTATATAACTGAATAAAACCGGAATATTAATAGATAAAATACCATTTATAAATCTCAATATATATACCGACATCGTAAATTCTCTCCATTACTTAGTAAAGCTTTTCTCATTTATGAACCTGTACACCACCCAAAGGGGATCTATAATCATGACAAAGATTAAAAACACAAAGAAGGGCATGGCAAAAAAGACATTAAGTATGTCACTTGTTGTTGCAATGCTTGCTACTTCTAATGTGCCGGTATGGGCTGCTGAGTTCAGCGATGGAACAGATGCTGCTATAGCTACTGAAGCTCCGGCTGCTGAAACATTCTCTGCTGAGACAGATGCTACTCCAGTTGTTGAAGAAAGTACAGACGCTACTGCTGCTACCGAAACAGTTTCAGGTAATGAGTATACTGCTACTTTAACACCTATGATGTACAATGGTAATGGTGTAACTGATAATGCTGTTGTATGGAATGACACACTTTTAACAACATCGGTCACAGTGACTGATAATGGTGCTTTTGACAGTGCAACAGACAAACCTACATTACACGCAGTTTGGAAAATTGATGGAGATGTTATAGGAACTCCAGCTAATCTTACAGCTGGGACAGCACAGAAGTGCCAGAAAACTATTAGCGCTTCTTTAGTTGGAAAAAAAGTCACTTTATTTGTTTATGCTGTAGACAGTAAAAATGAAATCAAATGGAGCTATACTTCCAATGAAATTACTGTAAATCCTAAAAATACGGCAGATGTTGTAAAAGCTAGTGCAACAGATGTTGCATATAGTGGAGAAATTCAGAAAGCAACTCCGAGTTTGAGTGCCGTATCTGGTGATTTACCAACAGAACTGAATTCTCTTGATGATTACACTATTGGATATGATGAAAATAGCGATTTCGTTAATGTAACAGAAAAACCAATCACGATTACATTAACACCTAAGTCTTCTGCATATACAGGATCCATCACTGCAACATACAAAATTATCCCGAAAGAATTAAAAGGTTCTTTCACTAATGAGATGGTTGCAACTTTAAAAAATCCTTCACTGAAGTATGATGGTACTGCTACCGGAACTGTAAAAGTTAAAAAATCTGACATTACATTAGTTGATGCTAAAACAAAAACTGTTGATTTGTCCGATTATCTTGCTGCTGATAAAGATGGATATGTAAATGTTTGGTGGGATAAAGATTCCGCATGGATTAGTTTGATCAATGGTACTCCAGAAAACGGAACTAATAAAAACTATAAAATTACTCCAACAGATGAATCAGCTCGAAGAATCAAATCTACAAATGTTTTTGAAGTAGCAGATCGCGATTTGAGTACAGTAGTTGCCACAATCAAACCTGTAAAAGCTACAGGAAACAAAATTGCATCTGTTGATATTACTTACAAAGATAAAGATACTAATGAAGTCTTGGCTATCGCAAATGATGTAGATGTTACTATACCTAATGATGCTGTAAAAGTAGGTAAATATACCGTTACAATTACTGCAAAAGCAGGTAAAAAGGTAACAGGAAGCACAACTGCAGAATTGTCAATTTATGCAACTAACATTGCGGAGACTACATTAAAAAAAGGAACTGTTTCAACTGAAACTGTAACCGGAAGCGGTTCCAGCGCTACATACAGTATCAATAGTTCAATTAAAAAGTATTATACTGGAGAGCCTGTAACATTCACAACTGATGAAATCGGTGTTCCAACAACAGGTACTGCATCTGCACCATTAAAAGATTCTGACTATGAAATCACATATTCCAACAATACCAATGCAGGTACTGCAAAGATGTTCTTAATTGGAAAAGACAGCTATGAAAACAGTATTAAGGAATATACTTTCACAATCAGCAAAACTCCTGTCAGCGAACTTACAGCTAATGATTATGTTGAAAAAATCGCTAATGCTAAAGCAGAAGACTATAAGACAGCAATGGGCTTGGCTGTTAAGGCAAAAGTTCCGGGAACAAATAAAGTTTTAACGCTGGAAGAAGGAAAAGATTATACTGTAAAATATGAGTTTGCTAACAACAACACACAAGTAAAAGCAACAGTTACTTTAAAAGCTAATGGCAACTTTGATAATGCCAATAGTATTAACCTTGTAAAAACAGTTGATATAACTAAAGCAACATTAAAAGCCGAAAATATCAAATTAAGAGAAACTTCTTTCACTTATAATGGACAGGCTGTTGAACCAGCATTCGATGTAGTAGTTGGTGGACATATCCTTCCAGGACCTGGTTCAAAAGACAGTAATAATAAGGATATCTCCGCATATACATATACTTATACAAACAATGTAAATGCAGGTACTGCTACTCTTACCGTTAAAGGAACTGGCGACTATAAAGGAACTGCAAGTGTAACTTATACAATCCAGTCTGCAGATGCATCTAAATTAACAGGTGCTATTCCAACTCAGGAATACAGAGGATATTCTCTTGAAATCCCGGCAGATAAGATTGATCTTACATTAGATGGAAAGAAGATCGATGTTGCAAGCAACTTTAACTTAACTTATGGTGAAAATAAAGAAGTTGGTGAAGGTACTGTAACATTAACACCTAAGAACAATAACTTTACAGGAACCAAAACATTAACATTCAATATCTGTGGTGAGATGTTATCTACGACTACAGAAAGCACTTTCAAATATGTTGATAAAGACGGATTTGAGATCAAAGGTAATGCAAAAAAATTCAACTATGATGGTACTGCCCAGACATTTGCAAAAACAACACTGGTAAACAATACAGGAAAAACATTAACAGCAGGTACTGATTATGAAATCAAATATGTTGATAATGTATATGGTCAGAAAGGTACTGATAGCAAGCAGTATGCGGTAGTTCTTGCTGTTGCTAAAGGAAAATTTGGTGGAAATCTTACAAAAACATCAAATGGTATCACTGTAAAAGATGGTGTATATACAGATGCAGAAGGAAATAAAACTGTAAATGTATTTGCAATTGATTTCATTGAGATCAATCAGCAGGAAATTGCAAACAGCAATATTTCTGTTTCTAACGGAACATATGCAGCCGGACTTCCTGTTAAACCATCCGTAAATATCGTTGTTAAAGGCAGAACACTTGTTGAAGGTCAGGATTATGACTTAGATGTATCTGCTAACAAAGATGTTGTAAATGCAACAGAGAAGAAGAGTCTTGTTGTTACTATCGTACCAAAGAATGGATATAAAAAAGCAAGTGGTATGACGGAAACATACTCTTGGGGAATTGATAAATTTGACCTTGCAAATGCAGATGTAACTGTTAAAGATGGTAAGCTTTCTGTTAAATGCGGAAAAGTTGAAGTAGATACAGCAGAATACACAACAACTACAAACAATGACGGAACAACAACTATCGTAGCTGCAAAAACAAGCAAGAACTATACTGGTTCCAAGACAGTTAAAACAAACGGTGCAACTGAAGCTGAAAAACCAGCTGCTCCAATGATCAGCAATGTTAAAGTTGTTGGAAACAAAGCAACCGTAATTCTTTCCGGTGAATCTGAAGGCGCTGCAGGTTACGACTATGTAATCTCTACAGACCGTGATTGCATCACAAACAAAGATTACACTTCCGTAAACAAGAACCAGGTTAAGACTAACACTACATTCGAATATGTTGGTCAGAACACATACTATGCATACTGCCATGCTTGGAAACGCGATGAGAATGGTAAGAAAGTATTCAGCGACTGGTCTAACGCATACCCATTCGTTGTAAGTGCTATCACACCATCCCAGCCAGTGATCACAAGCGTTAAAGTAAAAGGTTCTACTGTAACTGTAACATATACAAAAGCATCCAATGCTGACGGATATGATGTAGTTCTCGGAACATCTACAAAGAAAGTTAACGGAGAAACACGTCCGGTAGAATACGGAAAACTCGTTAAGAAGAACATCAAAGGCAATGTTGTAACAGCAACATTCAAGAATGTGAAGAAAGGAACCTACTATGCAGGTCTCCACGCATTCAACAGAACTTCCGAAGATGGCAAGAAAGTATTCAGCCAGTGGTCAAACGTTAAAAAAGTTACTGTAAAATAATCCATTTGGGTAATTAAATACAGATTCCTAAAAAAGAAGACTCCAGTCATTTCGTCTGGAGTCTTTCTTTTTAGGTGCGCTGCAAGCGCACACAGGAACAGCCCCGACTCATGATTGCCGGGGCTGCTTCATTTCTGTATAAGACATTTATATATTAACTTTTCCAACAGATCATTGTCCACTTTAGCTGACTGGATACTGGCTGCAATCATCTCATCTTTTGTAACCCCGGTAAAATCAATTTCAAATCTTCCATTATTTATACATAATTGTTCGATATATATTCTCTGCGTCCTGCCATTTCCCTCACGAAAGGGGTGTATCATGTTAATTTCACCCAGATAATAAGCCAGACGATTTGCCATTTCTATTTTGTCAGTGATATCTTTAAGAAAATTTTCTTTTTTTAATTGCTGATATATCCATGTAAACTGATTTTCAATAAACTGTACCAGACAAAAAATGGTCCCCTTTGATATATCAACTGTTCGAATTTTTCCTGCCCAAGGGTAGATATCTTGAAACAGCTGTTTATGAATAGAACATAAATGTTTTAAAGAAAAATCCCCAGATATTCCCTGCTTATATAGCTCTACTTGCCGAATTGATGAATAATCCCTTTCGGCTTCATGCAATCTTTCCAGATTTTGAATATTCAGCTTATTTTTCAATATATTAGTTCCGGGATAACAATATTCAGTATCACCTTTATCTTCATAGAAAAAATCATACTCTTGATCTTTCATTTTTGTGGAACTCCGTATTTCTTATTTAGTTCAGATATCGCATCAGCTACAGTTATCTTATTGCACAGAACTTTTTCAACCCTTTTATAACATGCTGAATCGAAGGGTAAATTTTCCATTTTGAAACTTGCTTCAATACTACTTAATTTTTGATCATTTGTCATAAAAAATCCCCCTTTAAATCTTAATCTAAGCTATGATAAAGTTTATTTTACTATAAATTGTATCATGCTTCCACAGGTATTTCCATAAGAAAATTTGTCGAAATCTGTTATTTGGCTGGGAGCCAGTGTTACTGTTTCAACAAATATTCCAAATTTAAGACAGCTAAAATCATTATAACTATCTGAAATCGTAATATTCATAAGAAAAATACTGTTTATAAGTTCAAATATATAAGTCATTATCGTGAATCGTTCCCATCAGCCAGTAAAATTTCCCCCACTTATGAACCTGTACACCACCCAAAGGGGAACTATAATCATGACAAAGATTAAAAACACAAAGAAGGGCATGGCAAAAAAGACATTAAGTATGTCACTTGTTGTTGCAATGCTTGCTACTTCTAATGTGCCGGTATGGGCTGCTGAGTTCAGCGATGGAACAGATGTTGCTGTAGCTACTGAAGCTCCTGCAGAATTTGCAGACGAAACAGAAGCACCTGTTGTAGAGGACGCTACAGAAACTGCTCCTGCATCTACAATTATAAACGAAGGTAATATGTCTCTTGACTTAACTGCTAGCAAATCTAGTATTGTATGGGATGATGCTTCAAAAGTAGAAATCACAGGTTCTGTTAATAAAGATGGCTCTGCTGCCGCATCTTGGAAATATCGTTGGGTTAACAGTGATGGTATTGTAGAAAAAGATAATAGCGGTAAAGAACTGGCAGGTAATGCAACAAAAGTTGCAGATATGAATCTTACTGCTACTTCTAGTCTGGCTGGAAAAACACTTACACTTTATGTATATGACCTCAGTGTAGACAACCAGACATTATATGATATCAATACAGGAATCACTGTTACAGTTGAAAAACAGGATCTGAAAGACGTTGCATCATTTGATGGTATTGGAACACTTACATACAAAGGATTTTCTCAGTCAGTTGATACTTCAAAAGTCATTCTGAAAAAAGGAGCAGCTACTATTGATGCAAGCAATTATGCACTTACATCAACAAGTGCTACAGCAGCATATGCAGAAGTAACTGTTACAGCATCAGCAGATAAGGTAGCTGGTTCACCATATAAAGGAAGTATTTCAAAAACTATAACAATTGATCCTAAGACTTATGCTTCTGGCGACATCGTTGCTGATGTTACAAAAGGAACAAGCTATCAGTATACTGGTAAAACAATTTACCTTCCAAAAGATAAGATCACTGTAAAAGAATCAAAATCAGGCAATAATGGTGATGATGGAAAACTTGGTGGAGCTGATTTGTCCGGCGCATTCAAATCTGCTACAGTAGATGGAAGCAAAGTTGGCAATAATGCTGTTTCCGTAACACTTGATGGAAGTAAACTTTCCAATTTTAAATCATTTGACGGAAAAACTCTTACCACAACCAATACAGTAGAGATTACAAAACGTGATCTTTCTACAAGTGGAACAAAGATTACTGTTAATACAGCCAGTGGATATGTTCCGGTAACTGCTACTCCAGCAACCTTAGATAATTATTTATCATTTACTGCTGTTGAAGGTGGTTCCTTAGATCTTAAAGGCAACTACGTAGTAATTGTTAAAAAAGCTGATGGTAGTGCTGTAGGTGAAAATGATGTACTTACAAACGGAAGCACTTATACAGTAACTGTAAGAGCCAAAGATGATAGTAAGTGCAAGAATGAGCAGACTTTTAATGTTATTGCAACAAGTGCAACTCTGAAATCTGTAACTGCTGATAAAACATACGAAACATCTTATACAGGAAATGCAATTCAGCCTTCTAAATCCGATTTAGGAAAATTGTCTATTACTTATATCGGAACTGATGGTGCTACAAAGACAGAACTTCTGGATTCCGCAGCTTATGAGATTACTGGATATTCAAACAATACAGATGCAACTACTCAGTATGGTTCTAACAATGGAAAATTAGTACCTGTACCAACTGCGTATGCAAATATTAAGATTACAAGCGGAACTTATAAAGATCAGACAGCAGCTATTCCGTTTACAATCAAACCATTAGAGGTAAAAACAACTTACGTTTCTGTTCCTAAAGATATTTCTATCAATAAAGCTAATAAAACTGCAGCAGATTATAAAGTAGGTCTGACTGTTGTTGCCAAAGATGAAAGCGGCAAAAAAGTTGAAAAAACTCTGACAGCCAATGATTATACTGTAGATTATGCTTGGAAAACTCCAACTGATGGAAACGTTGTTGGCAATGAAATTGTTCCAACTGTAACAATCACAAACAAAAACTATATCCTGAATACAGTTGATGGAAAAACTGTTATATTAAAGAACTTTGCTAACAACACAAAGATTGTTGCCAGAAAACTGACAGACGCTATGGTAGTTGTAAGCCCATCTTCATACACATATACTGGTGGTAAAATCACACCAACTTATTCTGTAGTTGATGGTTCTATCGTACTCTACAAAAAAGGTGAGCTGAAAGACGATTCTAAAGCAGAGTATGAAGAAGTTTCTATAACAGATGCTGTAAATGTTGGTACTGGTAAAATTACTGTAAAAGGTCTTTATAATGAGAATACTAAGACTGGATATGCAGGAACTGCAAATGGAACATTTACAATTACAGCTGCAAATACAGCTGATGTAAAAGTATCCATTGATGATCAGGATTATACTGGCAAGCAGGTGAGACCACGTACATTTAAAGCTATTTTAAATGGAAATGATGTAACTGACCAGTTTGAAATTGTATCCTATGGTGAAAATAAGGAAGCTGGAAAAGGTACTGTAGTATTAAAACCTGTTGACGGCAATAAGAACTTTACAGGATCTAATATTACTGCTGAATTCAATATTGTTAAAGAGAAAGTAACTGGTCATTTTGATATTTATAATAATCAGGGATTCAAAATTGATCCAAAAACCTATGCATTTAACTATAACGGAAATGCTCATACCTATGCAAAGACAGTATTAACAATTGATACACAGAAGACAACTGCAAAAGTATCTGACTTCGAGATTAAATATGTAGACAATATTTCCGGTAAAAAGTCTTCTGAAAACGGCATTAATTATGGATATGTATACGCTGTTGCTAAAGACGGTGTTGGTTTCTCTGGTGATGGCTCAAATGACATTGTGACTGCAGATGGAACCGTTATCAAGGGTGTTGTTGCAAAAGAGCTTGTTCGAATCAAGAGTGTAGAATTTGTTGATAAGAATGTCAGCCTGAAGAATGCAACATATGCCGGTGGACTTCCAGTAAAACCTGAAGTACTGATTCAGATTGGAGGAAGTACTTTAGTAGAAGGTAAAGATTATACCATTAAATTAACTAAAGATGGTAAAGAAGTTACTCCAACAGATGTTACAGTAGGAAATATCTATGGTGTTGAAATTGTTGGTATCAATGGATACGAAAACTCTAAAGTAGTTTCCAGTGCATCTAATGGTTTATATTGGGGTGTTAATAAAAAGAATCTTAACGATTGTACAGTAACTGTTAAAGATGGTATTGTGACAGTTCTTAATGGATATCTTCCAGTTCCGGCTACAGAGTACACAGCTAAAAACAACAATGATGGTACATATACTGTAACCGCTGAAAGCAAATCTAAGAACTATACAGGTTCTAAGACAGTAAAAGCTGATGGCAAAGCAGAAGATGAAAAACCGGATGCTCCAATGATCAGCAGTGTAAAAGTTGTTGGCAATAAAGCAACTGTAATCCTTTCCGGTGAAGCAGAAGGCGCTACAGGTTATGACTATGTAATCTCTAAAGACCGTGACTGCATCAACAACAAGAATTATGCTTCTGTTAACAAGAACCAGGTTAAGACTACAACAGACTTCACATATGTTCAGCAGGGAACCTATTATGCATACTGCCACGCTTGGAAACGCGGTGCTGACGGTAAGAAGGTATTTGGTGACTGGTCCAACGCATTCCCATTCGTTGTATCTGCAATCACACCTGCACAGCCAGTAATCACAAGCGTAAAAGCAAGTGGTTCTACTGTAACTGTAACTTATACAAAAGCAGATAATGCAGACGGATATGATGTAGTTCTCGGATCCGCTGCTAAGAAAGTAAACGGAGAATACCGTCCGGTAGAATACGGCAAACTGGTTAAGAAGAACATCAAAGGCAATGTTGTAACAGCAACATTCAAGAATGTGAAGAAAGGAACCTACTATGCAGGTCTCCACGCATTCAACAGAACTTCTGAAGATGGCAAGAAAGTATTTAGCCAGTGGTCAAATGCTAAAAAAGTAACTGTCAAATAATCCCTTTGGGTAATTAAATACAGATTCCTAAAAAGAAAAGCTCCAGCCAGAAATGGCTGGAGTTTTTCAAAATGAAATTTAATTGATAATTGTAAAAGTATTTAAGTTTACAGGAGAAAAACTATGAGTGAGAAATTATCATTTCAAGAAAGTGCAAAAAGTGCCAATGCAATTAGTATGTACAGAAGAGATAACTCTGAAAATACTAATAAAAGAGTTATTGTTAAAAAAATGGACAGGCTATTTTTAATGATGAGATTACAGTAATTGCAGGAGACTATGATAGCTATCTTAAAGTAGATATCATATGGGAAGATGCAAATTTTGATTATAAAGAAAAGGGATTATTCGGATATTATAGTTCAACTTATCATAAAAAAAGATATGATAGTGGCGTTTTATCTATATATAGTGATGATATTACAATTACTATTATATAGGGACAGCTTGGTATAACCTGACTGTTGCAGGTAAATTGACAAAAAACACCCGTCAAACCCAATAACTACAGGGCTTGGCGGGTTTTCTGGTTTGTCAGATTTTCATGGTGTTTTTTCTGCTTTTTTGGTCTTTGCCAAATTTTTTTTATTTCTCCCAGAGTCCGGATACGTTTTCCGAAATCGATATCCATGTTCTTTCCAATATCTTTTAGAACCTCATCATAATAATCAAACAGATAGTAGTTTTGCTGGATCAGACTACATTCGGCTTTAGACAGAGAGGCCAGAATGGTCCCGATGCTGTATTTTCGCTCCAGCTTATTTGCACGGAGCATTGGGGGTCTGACACTCTGAAGGATAAATAAAAAGAATGAAGCAATTCCAAAAGATCTATAAAAGAAATATAAAATCAGACTGTCCCTGTTGCAGATTTTTTAGTTTGTCATTAACCAGCTTCGCTCCTTTGTCACTGGATTGCCTTGGTCTTCTTGGGCAGTTATAATGACTTTTTCCATTTTTAATTTTGAAATATTTGCTGAAGCAAGGACCCTTGAATATATTAATCAAATGACACCTTTCGACAAATTCTCTTATAGAAATAAAGCACTATATGTGATATAGTGGTAGTAACAAAACAACAGGAGGTGTCGAACGCTGGAACAAAATAAAATAAAGCCAGATACCATACTAAAGAACTTCTGGAGAAACAATCATCATTTTGCAGACTTGTTCAATGCGGCATTATTCGATGGGGAACAAGTGCTGAAGCCGAATGACCTTACAGAAGTTGACACCGATGTTTCTTCACTGATTAAATTTAATGGTCATGCAGAAACTATCCAGAAAATATTGGATGTTGTAAAGAAAACTGCCTATGGCATTGATTTTGTCCTCTGGGGACTGGAGAACCAGGCAAAGATTCATTATGCGATGCCGTTGCGGCATATGGTAGGAGATGCTTTTTCTTATCTGAAAGAATATAACGAGATCGCTGCTAAAAACAAGAAGGATGGACATTTTAAATCTTCAGATGAGTTCCTCTCGAATATGAGGAAAACAGACCGGCTGCATCCAGTGATCAGTCTCTGTGTTTATTATGGAGAAGATCCATGGGATGGACCGCTATGTCTGGCAGATATGCTTGAGATTCCTGAAAGAGTCCGTCCAATGGTGTCGGATTATAAAATGAACCTGCTTCAGCTGAGAGCAAGTGAGACCTGTGATTTTCAAGATCCGGAAGTTGATGCTGTGTTTGATATTAGCCGTTCCATTTATGAACGCGATTATCAAAGAATCAATACGGTATATAAAAACAGAAACATCACATCCGAACTGGGAATCGTGATCGGTGCGATCACCCAGTCGCAGAAACTGATAGACCATGCTTTAGAATCAGAACGGAAGGGAGGTCAGGTTAACATGTGTACTGCATTGGAAGAATTAATGAATGAGGGAAGACTTGAGGGAAGACGCGAAGGACGGTTAGAAGGCATCCAGGCAACAATCAGTACCTGTAAAAGTTTTAACGCCAGTAAAGATGTTACCGTAAAAAACTTAATGAAGGTATTTTCATTATCAGAAGAAGATGCGGCCGGTTATGTGGAGGAATATTGGTAAAAGTTATTTGGCAACGATATAAATAATAAATATGTTGAAATAAAAGATCCAGGCTGGATAGAGATTCTTATCTATTCGGTCTGGACCTTTTTATGTGCATATGAGAAGAGCCCCAGACTTAATTGACTGAGGCTCCCCTTTTTAGGAATCTGTATTTAATTACCCAAATGGATTATTTTACATTTACCTTTTTAACGTTTGACCACTGGCTGAATACTTTCTTGCCATCTTCAGAAGTTCTGTTGAATGCGTGGAGACCTGCATAGTAGGTTCCTTTCTTCACATTCTTGAATGTTGCTGTTACAACATTGCCTTTGATGTTCTTCTTAACGAGTTTTCCGTATTCTACCGGACGTGTTTCTCCGTTAACTTTCTTTGTAGATGTTCCGAGAACTACATCATATCCGTCAGCATTGGATGCTTTTGTATATGTTACAGTTACAGTAGAACCTTTTACTTTAACGCTTGTGATCACTGGCTGGGATGGTGTGATTGCGCTTACAACGAATGGATATGCATTAGACCAGTCGCTGAATACTTTCTTACCATTCTCATCACGTTTCCAAGCATGGCAATATGCGTAGTATGTGTTCTGACCAACATATTCAAATGTAGTGTTAGTCTTAACCTGGTTCTTGTTTACAGAAGTGTAATCTTTATTTGTGATGCAGTCACGGTCTGTAGAGATTACATAGTCATAACCTGAAGCACCTTCTGACTCGCCGGAAAGGATTACAGTTGCTTTATTGCCAACAACTTTAACGCTGCTGATCATTGGAGCATCTGGTTTCTCATCTTCGGCTTTACCCTGAGCAGATACTGTCTTAGAACCAACATAGTTTTTGCTGTCTTTATTAGCTGCTACAGTGTATGTTCCATCACTATTTTTAGTAGATGTATATTCGGTAGTAGGAACAGGAATATAACCGTTCATAACAGTTGTAACACCATCAATGACTTTAACATCACAATCTTTGATATCTTTTTTGTCAATTCCCCAAGCTGCATCGATATAAACAAGTGAACCTGTGTATCCACCTTTACCATTAACAAGGATACCATACGCTTTTCCATCTGTAACATCAGTACAATTAGAAATTTCTTTATATGAAGTCTTTCCATACTGTCCAGTATAGAATTTAAGTTCATAATCTTTTCCTTCAACAAGAGTCTGACCTTTGATCTGAACTAAAACATCCGGTTTAACAGCAAGACCACCAGCATAAGTACCATTTTTTACTGAAACATTCTTCTCTACAAATTGAACATTTTTGATTTTGAAAGCATAGGATGCAACAACATTTTTAATTTTACTTCCATCAGCTAATGTCAAAGTCTGATTTCCGGTATAACCAGAACCGTCTTTAGCTACAGCATACACATATGCTGTATTGTACTCTTCATAAGTTCCATCAGCCTTTTTATTCGGAACACCTGTAACATTTTCTGCATACTTAATTTCAAAATCATCAGCGGTTGCCTTAGAATCTACAGTAGTTACATTTCCGTCTTTATCAATTACTTTAAGATTGTTTAGTCTTTCAGTAGCAAATGTTTTTGCATCACCATCAAAGTCAAATACATATGCATTAGCTATTGTAGTGTTACTATCACCAATCTTCTGACCATTTTTGTTGTATACAGAAAGATTACCCCTTACAGCTTCCTGATAAATATTGAATTCAGCAGTAATGTTTGCTCCTGTAAAGTTTTTGTTTCCATCAACTGGTTTGAGCACAACAGTACCTTTGCCGGCTTCTTTATTTTCTCCATAGGAAATGATCTCAAACTGATCTGTGACATCGTTTCCATTTAAAGTAGCTTTAAATGTACGAGGACGTACAGATTTTCCTGTATATTTCTGTGGATCAATTTCCACTTTTACAGAGGATGTATCAGCGGCAGTGATTGTAAATTCAGCGGATGCTGTTCCTGAATAATTATCATTGATACCCTTAATAGTAACTTTACCAGTGCCTACATTTAAATTGTTTGTTACACTTACAACTTCATATTCTTCAGATTTATCATTATTGCTAGCTTTGCCTTCATTCAGAATAATTGCTCCATCAACAACATAAAACTCAGGAATGATATTTCCGCCTGTATATGTATAGCTGGAAGGCTCAACTTTGATCATATTGTCAGCTAAAGCTTTTGCAGTAATTTCAGTAGAGTTAGTAGCCGGGACTTTTACATTCTGAACTGTCTTATTCTGTCCATTATTGTCTTTTACAGTAGTAAAACCTTTATAATTATCGTTTTTGATAGTTACAGTAGCCTGAATTTTGTCTCCAATTTCATTTGTAGCACCATTTTTCTTATTAGCATTGACATATTCATACTTAACTGTATAATCATCAGCGGTTAATGTTTTTACGATTTTTCCTGTTGCATCTTTAGCAACAACAACTACAGGAACCTTATAATCACTTGCGTCTGTTGAACTATAGCCTTTGTTGTAGGAAATAGTTTTCGGTACAGTGATGGTATCTCCAGTAACAAGTAATGGCTGGATTTCGAAAGGAACTTTATAGGTCTGATTTGCATATGAGGAATCACCTTTTACTTTGATTTCGACATATCCAAATGTTGTGGCTTTGCCATTTGCGTCATATTTGGATGCATTAATATTATTTGAGTAACCTGTGATTTCCCATTCATCATCTTTTAATGTTTCGTCTGGATTATTACCACTAGCAACATTATGGATTACAATCTTTCCTAAATCTGCTTTTGAAGGCTTGATTTCAGTACCTGTATAAAATGGTTTATAAGTATTTGTAAATGTAACACTTCCAATTACGTTAGTAGCAACTCTTACATCAAAAGTCTGTCCATTATAGCAGGTTGGATTAGTTGTCTCTTTTGCAGAAAGAGTAACTTTATAAGTACCTACTTTATCAAAACTACCGTCTGCTGTGACAGTTTGATTATCTGGGTCTAATACGCTAACAGTATAATCTTCTCCATTGACAAGTTTCAAAACTGTGCCATTTTTGTCTGTAAATACTAAGTTATCATCTGAAGCAAATACACTCATCGGAGTGCCATATGGAACTCTTCCATGCTTTAAGGAAACTGTTGTAGATGTAGTACTTAAGTCACGTTTGGTAATTGTAACATTAGCATTTGCTTCGGATCCACTAGTTGTAACTTCTTTTGTTGCTGGACGAGTTGCATCTGTTTCATTATCGCTGAATTTAAAGTTTGGTAACTTAGTTGTATCAAGTGTTACTTTTACATTTTTTGTTCCTAAATCTTTGTTTACAGTTTCTGCTTTTTTTACAGCTGCAGATAAATCTGCTTCGGATAAAGCATCTGTTTCTTTAAAAGTAATTTTATTTGCAGGAACAGAAATTGCTTTTCCTGTATACTGATAAGAAAGTCCTTCTTCAACAGTTGTTTTGAATTCAGAAGCATTAAATAAACGTTTCTGTACAGTTAATGAAACATTAATAGATGTTCCCTGATATGGAGAATCGGCCTTCGGAGTTGCTGTTACTGTTAATACATCACCTGCATTTTTTGCACTTTGAGATGCAGAAATCACAAAGTATTTTGAATCAAAATTACGTGTAGTAGTTGTTGTCAAACCACCAACTGTAGTTTTTTCAGTTAACTGAATTCCTGTAGCAGATAACTTAACTGCATTTTCATCACTAGATGTAGCATTTTCATCATAATAGTAAGATTTTCCATTATATACGATAGTCTGCTTGTTTAATGACATAGTTGCTTTGGAAACATCAAGCTTATTGATAGTAGTTGTTCCGATAACAAGCGGATCAATTTTTGTATCGTCTGCATCTGTTGCATTATTAAAGATGTATAATTCCAGAGTTTTTCCAGCGTATTTTTCCCAGTCAATAGATCCATTTGTTACGGATTTAAAGTTAGGAGTAAATCCCATATCAGAAATTTTTCCACCATTTGTAGTGTCAATATCTCTTGTATAAATAGCAACGTTATCTCCAGCAACACGCCATCCATAGCTGAATTTTGTTAAATCTGCTCCTTCTTTTGTCTTGATAGTGCCACCAACTGCTACGCTATTTTTTGCAAATGTTGCAGATTTAGATACACTAATATCTACGTTTAAATCGCTGGATTCTACAACTGCAGTTGCAGATGTTGTATCAACTGTGTTATCTTCTACAACTGGAGCTTCAGCAGTATCATCAGAGAATGTTTCAGCAGCCGGAGCTTCAGTAGCTACAGCAGCATCTGTACCATCGCTGAACTCAGCAGCCCATACCGGCACATTAGAAGTAGCAAGCATTGCAACAACAAGTGACATACTTAATGTCTTTTTTGCCATGCCCTTCTTTGTGTTTTTAATCTTTGTCATGATTATAGTTCCCCTTTGGGTGGTGTACAGGTTCATAAGTGGGAAAATATTTTCTGTTTAATGGTGATGATACGGATAGATTGTTTTTGTATTGAGATTTATAAATGGTGTTTTATTCCATAATATTTTGATTTTATACAGTTATATACAAGCATAGTAGCTCTAACCAAAGATATTCGGCAAAACTGGCAGAAGGGATATATCGGACAAGTGTTGGTTCCCGATGTTTGTCGAAAAGTTATTCTGGCAAATAAACAATTGTTCTGATAAAATATAAGTACAAAATATATGTCAGGAGGTGACACTGTAGACCATCGTACGCCAAACCAATCTGGCGCAGACGATAGACCTTGTTGCAAATCGTGCAAGGTATGACGAATGCGCTAAGAAATTACTAACTTACAAGGCAATTGTTGCCTGGATTCTCAAATCCTGTACGAAAGAGTTTTCTCAATACAGTGTCAGTTTTATTTGTGATAATTGTCTGAGGGATGATATCGAAGTTTCCAGTCGTGCGGTACATCAGGATCAGCCTGACCGCGATGAAATGCTGAATGGAAATGAACAGATAAGCAGTCTCAACTCCGAGGCTAATTCGATCAAAGATCAGACGGTGTATTATGATATCCGATTTAAAGCATTATGAAAAGCACCAGGAAGATTTTGGCATTGCCATGACAGAAGAATTTGAAAGCGAGGTGCAAGATATGTGTAATCTGGGAAAAGCGCTTGTGGAACAAGGAATCGAACAGGGAATTGAACAGGGCATTGAACAGAAAAATCTGGATCTTGCCAAAATGATGCTCAAAGATAAAGAACCCATTGACAAGATTGTGAAATATACAGGGTTTGCTACAGATAAACTAGAAGAAATGGCCAGATCCATGGGATGCTGCCAGCTGGAAACTTAACGTAAGAATCTGGCAGATATGCTTGAGATTCCTGAAAAAGTCCGTCCAATGGTGTCGGATTATAAAATGAATCTGCTTCAGCTGAGGGCAAGTGAGACCTGTGATTTTCAAGATCCAGAAGTTAGATACAAAAAGCCGCATACACCGGTACAATCTGGTAGTGTTCTTTACTTTTGAAGTCTTCTGTGGAGAGAAGATACATCTGTTTAAGCTGCTCCAGAGGACATGAAGAGTCTGTCTGGTGTCTGATATTGTATAACCGCATAAGATTCCTGCATTTCTGATGCGGGGTAATGCGGTAGTCTACAGCTATAAAGTGATTATTTTTGGACAGTAAAAATGGAACTTCTGCCTGGTTGCCGCTGGACCAGTAGGAGAGTGTGTAACCGTTCTGGATAAACTGCTGTGCGAGGAAGGTTTCTGTGCAGGCAGTGTTTGCAATGCTTTCTTCGCCAGTGAGAAGCTGATAAGCAGGGATTTTGAGCATGCGTGTGCAGAGTCCTGTGTCTATAGGATACAGATGCAGATTAATTTGTTGTCTGGCAGTATTTTCGCCATCCCGATTATCATGGCATGGCAGCACAAGTCCGTTCTGGATGAGCCACTGCAATGGTTCCTGGTAGGTTTTTGCGGTGGCGCCTTTGGCGATGCGTGTATATTGAAATTTACGGCTGGTTCTTCCGAGTTGCGATGGGATGGACAGCCAGCTGTTGCGGCAGTATCGTGTAGTTCCTTTGGGAGCGAGCGTACTAATATCATTGAGAAACAGATCGAGAAGCTTTTGCTGGGTATCAGGTACCATCAGAAGCTTCTTTTCTTTTTTGTATTCCATAATGGCAGCAGGCATTCCGCCGATGATCTGGTAGAGACGAAATTGCGAGAGGGCTTTTTGGTGAAGGTCTTTTCCCATAGGTGTAAAACTGGTGAAATGGGCACGGATCTCACGGGTGAGAGCAAACTCGGCATTTGCCCAGAGAAATTCTTCGAAATCCAGAGGATAAAGTGTGAGGATATCGAAGTCGTGGTGTGAGTAGAAGTCAGAGTTTCCCACACTTCTGGTAACAGCGGCGATGTGATATTGTGGAAAGTCTGCGGCGATTGCAGAGAGGAGTGTGGAAATCTTAAGGGTGCATTGGATGTTGTCGAGGATCAGCAAAGAGGAGGAAGGCCGCAGGGGTTTGTCTGCGTAGGTTTCCAGAAAGAGAAGCGCTTCCTGTGGGTCATGGGGAGTTGAGAGGTAGCTGGCAGCAGGCTGGTCTGTTTCGAGATTGATGTAGAGAGTGTTGTCGTATTGTTTGGAGGCAAAGTCCATAAGCAGCCAGGTTTTTCCTGTCTGGCGGAGCCCCTGCAGAATTAAAGGTTTTCGTGCTGGGGATTTTTTCCAGTGAATCAAAGAGTCGGTACATTTTCTTCTCATAAAAAACCTCCTTTTTTACTGAAATTGCGGAGCGGTTATTCGCTGTACTAGCGAATAATCCAAAGATAAGGATTCTAACTCGCAGGGATATAGGGATGATTCTTGTTTTATATAGTTATGTTTGAATTATAAATGGAAATCCAATAAAAATCTACACATAAATGTCGAAAAATGTCGATTTACACACTTTTGAATATTTGTTATCGTAATTGTATTGACAATATAACGGCTATGATAATGTAAAGGAGGATTTCTATGAAGAGAATTAATGCAATTTATGCAAGACAGTCAGTGGACAGAGCGGATAGTATTTCTATTGAGAGCCAGATTGAGTTCTGCAAGTATGAATTAAAGGGCGGTGCTTTTAAAGAATACAAGGATAAGGGATATAGTGGTAAGAATACAGTCAGGCCTCAGCTGCAGCAGCTTTTGACGGATATCCGACGTGGGGAAGTGGAGAAGGTGATCGTTTATAAGCTGGACAGAATCAGTCGTTCTATTCTTGATTTTTCAAATATGATGGAGCTGTTTCAGCAGTATCAGGTAGAATTTGTCTCTTCGACAGAGAAATTTGACACTTCCACACCGATGGGGCGTGCAATGTTGAATATCTGTATTGTGTTTGCGCAGCTTGAGCGAGAAACGATACAGAAGCGTGTCAGTGATGCTTATTATTCCAGAAGTCAGAAGGGGTTTCGCATGGGTGGAAAGCCTCCTTATGGATATCGCCTTGAGGAAATCATGATGGAGGGAATCCATACGAAGAAGCTGGTGGAGGAGCCACAGGAGGCGGCAATCGTGCGGGAAATCTTTGAGATGTATGAGAAACCTTATACCTCTTATGGGGATATTACCAGATACTATGCGGAAAAAGGGGTGCAGTTTTATGGGAAAGAGCTGATACGCCCAATGCTCGCGCAGCTTCTGAGGAATCCTGTCTATGTTCGCGCGGATATGGATGTATATCGCTTTTTTAAGAGCCATGGTACAAATATTGTCAGCAGACAGGAGCAGTTTGACGGGATTCATGGATGTTATCTATACCAGGGAAGGGACGCAGCGGCAGATAAGCTGCAGAATCTGAAAGGGCATATGCTTGTGGTTGCCCCGCATGAGGGACTGGTATCATCGGAACAATGGCTGAATTGCAGGATCAAGCTCTTTGGAAATAAGACGATTCAGGCGAACAGAAAGGCTGTGAATACCTGGCTTGCCGGGAAGGTGAAATGTGGCCATTGTGGTTATGCTCTTATGAGTGTAAAAATACAGTCCGGTAAACAGTACTTGAGATGCACAAAGCGCTTAAACAACAAGGCATGTCCGGGATGTGGCAAAATTTATACAGAAGAAGTGGAGAATTATGTATATGGAGAAATGGTGCGCAAGCTGCGTGATGCGCAGACTCCGGTGGGATACACGAAACTGAATGAAAATCCGCAGGTAAAGCAGATCTACCGGGAAATTGAGGAGATTGAGGAGGAGATCTCTGTGCTTGTAGATTCCCTGATTGGTGCGGGAGAAACTCTTACGAATTATATTAACCAGAGGGTAGAGCAGCTTGATCATACGCGTCAGTTAAAGGCGGAGGAGATGACGACTCTTGCGGAGAATCATGCGACACCTGAGCAGATGGAGAAAGTGGTGTCCAATATAAGTCTCTGGAATGACATTGATTTTGATGAAAAACGATTTACAGTTGATAAGATGATTACATTGTTAAAGGTACTTCCTGGCTCAATTCAGATACAATGGAAGTTCTGAGGCGGGGGAGACGAGAATATGATGTAGAGATATGAGTTATGTTCGGGGCACAGAAGGTATGACATATTTATGGAGTGGAATGATTCTTATAGGAATCATATATGGAGCTCTGACCGGAAATTTTAAGGCGGTGACAGAGGCGGCTGTGTCTTCGGGAAAGGATGCGGTGACTTTATGTATTTCTATGGCTGGAATCGTAGCGATGTGGTCGGGACTGATGAAGATTGCACAGGAATCCGGGATGGTGGAGAAGCTTTCCGGGAAAATGCGTCCGGTAATAAGGTTTTTGTTTCCGAGGCTGCCTCTGGAATCGGATGCCTGTAAATATATTTCGCTGAATTTCTTATCAAATATCCTTGGACTTGGCTGGGCAGCTACGCCTGCGGGACTGAAGGCAATGGAGTGTCTTGCTAATCTGGAAGATGAGAGGATTCGTTCGCGTGTAGCCAGCAAAGAGATGTGTACATTTCTTATCATAAATATTTCGTCATTGCAGCTGATTCCTGTAAATATGATCGCGTATCGTGCACAGTATGGAAGCGTAAACCCGGCGGCGGTGGTGGGACCGGGAATTGTGACTACTGCGGTAAGTACTGCGACAGCGGTGATTTTCTGCCGGATTATGAACCGCAGAGGGAGGGGGAGATGAAGCTTCTTTCTTTTCTGTCGGATATGATGATTCCGGTTTTTATGCTCTATATTATTCTGTGGGGCTTATTTGCGAAAAGGGATGTTTATAATGATTTTCTGGATGGAGCGAAAGACGGGTTAAAAACGGTAGCAGGCATCTGTCCGGCACTGATAGGTTTGCTGACAGGAGTTGGGATTCTCAGAGGTTCGGGATTTTTGGACTTTGTGGGAAATGTGTTGGGAAAGTTAACGTCAGGTTTTGGAATTCCTTCAGAAATTTTGCCACTGACTATTGTGAGGCTGTTTTCTTCCAGTGCAGCGCTTGGGTTGTTGCTGGATATTTTTAAACAGTATGGGACAGATTCGAGAGCTGGGTTTATGGGAGCGGTGATCCTAAGTTCGACGGAGAGTCTGTTTTACTGTATGAGTGTGTATTTCGCAGCTGCAAAGATTGAAAAGACAAGATATACGCTGCCGGGAGCGCTTCTGGCGACATTGGCCGGGACGGTAACGGCAATCGTATTGACTGGAATGTATATTTGAATGAAAAAAGCCTTATCATATATAAATTGAATGATAAGGCTTTTAGAATTTGCAAATATCAGGCTGAATCAATTCTGGGTAAGGGGTTTATTCTTTACCAGCATCTCATGAATAATATTCTGCGTGTATTCTCCGATATGTTTTTTATCTTCTTTACTCAGCTCATCCGGGTAGATTGGCTTGCCGTATTCTACCACAACTTTTGCAGGTTTTATTTTCGGGAAGTGGGCTTCGAAGATATCGGCAGAATTGCTGATTGCGATCGGAATGACCGGGCATTTTGTTTTTGTAGCGATCTTGAAGCTTCCTTCATGGAATGGGAGCATATCGAGCTCGTCCTGGTTTCTGTTTCTGGTTCCTTCCGGGAAGATACAGATGGAAATCCCGGATTTTACTTTATCGACTGCTGTCAGGATGGTTTTCAGACCTTGTTTGATATCTTTTCTGTCAAGGAAAAGGCAGTGAAGGTAATGCATCCATGTGGACAGGAGAGGGATTTTTTCCATTTCTTTTTTGGCAATGTAGCCTGTGCGGATCGGGCAGCGGGAATAGGTAAGAAGAATGTCAAAGTAGCTTCTGTGGTTGCCGATATAAAGCACTGGCGTATCTTTTGGCACATTTTCTTCTCCGATCACTGTGACTTTGGCACCGGTAATCCAGAGGATGAAGCGAAATACTGCCTGGATGATCCGGAGAGAGCTGACATCCTTTGTCATAGGAGAAAATTTCCCTATAATCCATTCGACCAGAAGAATAGGAATGGACAGGATCAGATATCCGATCACCACGATACAGACGAGAATAAATCGTATCATTATTTAATTCCTTTCCGGGCATAAAAATGCTCATGTAATGTGACTGTATGTAATCATTCAGCAATCTGCTATCCTGTAAGATTGTTCAAGACATTAACTTGTTGGTACACCAGGCGTTGAATGATTACGGTGTTCTTTCTATTATAAAGAATTATGGGATATCCTGCAAGAAATAAAAACATAAATTCACGCTGCATGGCTAAGGATTTGTTACTGTGAAAAGGGTAAATCAGTAATATGCATTTCAGGAGAATCACATATGAACAATAGTAATAACCATCCGGATTAAAACATAAAATAGCTAGTAAAGAATGAACAGGGGTGCATTATGGGCAAAAAGGCCGCGGGGCTGGTCTGCATATTTCTGCTGATGGTCATATTAACGGGCTGTCAGCTGATCAGAATTGAAGAGGGAGAACGGACACCTCTGAAATATACGATCGTAAAACAGGAAGAAATCCCGGCGGAAGCTGTGGAACTGATGGAACAGAAGAAGGAGAAAACATTTCAGATGACATACCAGGTGGGAGACGTACGGTATCTGATGAAAGGATATGGGGAACAGCTTACGGGAGGTTACAGCATTCAGGTGGAGGAGGTTTCTGAATCGGAGAATGCAGTGTTCTGCAAAACGAGACTGATTGGCCCGGCGGAGGAGAAAGCAGGAAGTGAGCCGTCTTATCCATGTATTGTTCTAAAGATAGCAGAAACAAAGAAGCCTGTGGAGTTTTCCGGTTGATTGAATCCTGAGTATCTAATTTGAGGGTACAGTGTGCCGGTGGCATACGTTTTGCGTTGGTCAGAGTAAAGGTGAAAAGGTATCATATCAGGAAAGGAATGAAGAAGATTGGAATTAAAAAAAGAGAGTATCCAAATGCTGCGTATCAAGAATAAAGCAACAAGTCAGGTGACTTTTGACGAAGACTATAATGTACCGGATGTGAAACCGGATATCGGCAGGATGGTACAGAGTAAAGCAGAAGTCTCTATGGATGAAGTCCGTCTGAGCGAGGGGAGAGCCCTGCTTAAAGGAACACTGAATGTGGATTTGCTTTACGTGGGAGAAAAAGAGGGAAAAATATACAGTCTTTCAGCGAAGCTTCCGATGGATGAGGTCATCAATCTGGAGGGAATCGAAGGGGGAGATAAGCTGTGCCTGAACTGGGAGATTGAGGATCTCAGTGTTCATGTGATTCATTCCAGAAAATTAAATATCAAGGCAATCGTAACGTTTTATGCGGTGGTGGATGAGCTGGCAGAGGTTAAACTTCCTGCTGCTCTGGATGATGCGGAGATTTCTGTAAAGAAAAAGACAATTCCGCTTATGAATCTGTGCGTACATAAAAAGGACACTTTGCGTATCAAAGATGATATTACCCTTGCATCAAACCGACCAAATGTGGAGAATCTTTTGTGGTATACCATCGAACCGCGAAATCTTGATATCCGTCCGGAGGAAAATAAGCTCCGGGTAAAAGGAGAGCTGGCAGTTTTTGTTTTATACACAGGTTCGGAGGAAGAAAATCCGCCGCAGTGGCTGGAGTATATTATGCCATTTAATAATGAGGCAGAATGTACCGGCTGTCTGGAGGAACTGATTCCGCATATTGAGGTATCGCTGATTCATCAGGGAATGGAAGTGAAACCCGATCCGGATGGGGAAGAGCGCATTTTGCAGGTGGACGCAGTTCTGGAGTTAAACATGAGGATGTACAAAGAGGAAGAACATGAGTTGCTTCTGGATGCATATAGCCCTGTAAAGGAGTGTGTTCTGCACAGAAAAAATGAGATGCTGGAGAGTCTTCTGGTACGCAATTTTTCCAAATGCAGGCTGACGGACAGAATAGAAGTGAAAGAGAATCAGGGAAAAGTTCTACAACTTTGTCACAGCAGTGGCAAGGTAAAGGTAGATAAGACCAGAATAACGGACAAAGGAATTGTAGCAGAGGGAATTGTGGCTCTTAAGATTCTATATATTATAGGAAATGATGAGATGCCATTTTATTCCATGGATGCTATGCTGCCGTTTACGCATCTGGTCGAAGCGAAAGATATCGGGCAGGACTGTACGTATTTTCTGCAGGCGGATCTGGAGCAACTTTCCACTGCAATGGCGGATGGGGCTGAGATTGAAGTTAAGGCGGCAGTGGGATTGAATGTGCTGGTGTTCAGACAATGGGAAGAACAGATTATTGAATCGGTGGAGGAACAGCCGCTTGACCGCAAAAAGATTGAAAGTATGCCGGGAATTACGGTTTATATTGTTAAAAATGGGGATACTTTGTGGGACATTGCAAGGAAATTTTACACGACTGTGGATGAGATCTGCAATGTAAACAGTCTTGCAGAAAAAGAGGTGAAAGCAGGGCAGCCACTAATACTGGTAAAGCAGGTGCCGCAATGATTAACAGAGATTATATTTATATGCTGATATTTTGCGATGATATTCTACAATCCGGGTAAATTCTGTGCATTGCGAAGAGTGTTACCTGGCATGGAGTGAATAGGAATCAATTGAAAAAAATTTTCCACAAAAATAAAGAAACATATATTGAAAACAGCTATGAAATGTTTTAAAATATGTACAAAATATTTTATTGTATACAAAGTACAAGAGAAAATCGGAGGGAATTATGCGTTTACGTGCATTTGCAAAGATAAATCTGGGATTGGATATTCTCAGAAAGAGAGAGGATGGTTATCACGAAGTCCGGATGATCATGCAGACAATTCAGATGTATGATGTACTGGAAATGAAGAAGGTGAAGAAACCGGGAATTTCTCTGTCTGTAAATTATCCGTATATTCCCAGCGATGAACGAAATCTGGTGTATAAAGCGGCGAAGCTTTTGATGGATGAATTTCAGGTAAAAGAAGGCGTAGATATCCGTCTTGAGAAATTTATCCCTGTTGCGGCGGGAATGGCTGGCGGAAGTTCAGATGCGGCAGCAGCGATGGTAGGAATTAACCATCTGTTTAAACTGGGGCTTAGTGAGAAAGACCTGATGGATCGTGCAGTGAATATAGGCGCAGACGTTCCTTATTGTATTATGCGTGGAACTGCGCTGGCAGAAGGAATTGGCGAGAAACTTACCAGAATCGCACAGGTTCCGGACTGTTATGTGCTGATCGGCAAGCCGGGAATTGGTGTATCTACAAAGACAGCTTATGAGAGTCTGCAGCTTGATAAGATTCAGTCCCATCCGGATATTGACGGAATGATCAGGGATATTGAGAATGGTAATCTTCTGGCGATGACGGATAAGATGGGAAATGTTTTCGAATCAGGAATCATCGGGAAGTATCCGGTGATTGGTGAGATTAAAGACCTGATGGAAGCGAACGGAGCGCTTAAAGCGATGATGAGTGGGAGCGGTCCGACGGTGTTTGGCATTTTTGATGATCGTGAGAAGATGGAGGCTGCGGCAGCAGTACTCAGACAGAGTAATCTGGCTAAGACTGTTTTTGCAACAGAAGTAACGAAAGTAAGGGAGAGACACAAATGACAAGTGAATTTTCAGTAAACATGAATGAATATCTGCCATTGAGAGATGTGGTTTTTAATACATTGCGTCAGGCAATCCTCAAAGGAGAGCTGAAGCCGGGCGAGAGACTGATGGAGATTGCCCTTGCAGAGAGACTTGGAGTGAGCAGAACTCCGATCAGAGAAGCGATGCGTAAGCTGGAGCAGGAGGGGCTGGTCGTGATGATCCCGAGACGTGGAGCTCAGGTTGCGAACATTACAGAGAAGGATCTGAACGATGTTCTGGAGGTTCGTATTGCCCTTGAAAACGTAGCTATTGAGAAAGCCTGCGCACGTATGTCAGAAGAAGAGATGAGTAGACTCTGGCTTGCTGCCAAGGAGTTTGAGCATACGATCACAGAGGGAAATCTTGTAAAGCTTGCCGAGGCGGATGTTGCGTTTCATGAGATTATTTATCAGGCTTCGGATAATAAGAGACTGATTCAGGTTCTCAACAATATGCGTGAGCAGATTTACCGTTATCGTGTGGAATATCTCAAAGAAGGAGAGACAAGAGATTTGCTTGTGAAAGAGCACGAGGAACTTACCAGGGCAATTAAGGAACGTGACGTCGAACGTGCGAAACAGCTTTCCTTCCAGCATATTGAGAATCAGAGAATGGCTATTCTGCGTTCAATTGAGGCTGAGAATGCAGAACGTGAGCGCTTAGAGAAGGAGAAATCCAGAGGTCGCAGATAGAACAGTGTTGGGATTGTGAATTGTTGCGTATATAATTTTTAATATCGGGAAATTCTAAGAGAGGCGAAAAGCCTCTCTTTTTTTTATCAGGCGGAGAATCCTGCAAGCAGGATTCTTATAGAAACGAGGTGATAACTGTGAAAGAACCGGAAATTTCCCGAAAGGTATCTGCAAATCTGCGGGAGAATGAAAAGTATCTGCGAAGCAGACTGGAGAATTGTGCTGATATTCTGATCCGTCCGATGAGACTCGGAGAGAACCATAAAGTAGACTGTCTCATGGTTTATATAGAGGTTGCGGTTTCTAATATGATGCTGGACGATTCTGCCATTGGAAAGATGATCAATCATTTCTGGGAAATTTCTCCCGGACAGATTCAGGAATTTGTTCAGCATAACAGCCTTGGAATCGCAGATGTGAAGAAACTGGAAGATCTGGACGAGGCCATAGAAGCCATGCTGACCGGAAATGCCGTATTTTTTATAGATGGCTATGACAAAGCAATGAAAATCTCCAGCAAGGGTTATCCGTCTATGGGAGTGATGGAGGCCGAATCAGAGAAAGTTCTCAGAGGTTCCCGGGAGGGATTTTCAGACAGTGTAAAGAGCAACAGTGCATTGGTAAGAAAGAGACTTAGGGATACCAGACTTAAAGTGGAAGAGTATAAGATTGGAGTGCGTTCTCATACCCTGACTCAGGTATTGTATATGGATGACCTGGTACATGAAGAACTTCTGGAAAAGGTAAAAGAAAGGCTGGAGGAGTTTCAGATTGATGGGATTCTGGACAGCGGTATGCTGGAACAGCTGACGGAGGATGTATGGTATTCGCCTTTTCCGCAGTATCAGACAACAGAACGGCCGGACCGCGCTGTGCAGGAAATTCTGAACGGTAAGGTTGTGATTTTATGTGATAATTCACCGGAAGCTTTAATTTTGCCGGGGAATTTCAACAGCTTTATGGAGAGCAGCGAGGACTGGTATCACAGATTTGAAATGGCTTCTTTTCTGAGGATACTGCGATATCTGGCGGTGATTATGGCAACAATCCTGCCGGGACTTTATCTGGCAGTGATTCGTTTTCATACACAGATTCTGCCATCTTCGTTGATTTTGTCTTTTGCTGAGGCGAGGGAGGGTGTCCCTTTTTCAAGCGTAGTGGAACTTATTTTTCTGGAGCTGGCTTTTGAACTGATCAGGGAGGCAGGGGTGAGGGTTCCGGGATCGCTTGGAAATGCCATCGGAATCGTGGGCGGCCTGATTATTGGACAGGCAGCAGTAGATGCAAATCTGGTAAGCCCGATCGTTGTAATGATCGTGGCTTTGACAGCACTGGGTTCAATGACGGTTCCGAATGAAGAATTTGCAGCGGCATTCCGATTGGTAAAATATGGATTTCTGATTCTGGGTGGATATCTTGGAATTTATGGGCTTGTATTAGGAGTATATCTGCTGGTGAGTCATCTGGCAGGGCTGATGAGTTTCTCGGTTCCGTATCTGGTGCCTTTTATAAAGAAAGAACAGGCGGGCAATGGAGGAGAGGGAATCTTGAGAATTCCTTTGCGAAGAAGAAGCTTAAGACCACTTTTTGCAAGAGAAGAACAGAAAATCCGGTTAAAAAGGAGGGAATCCGGTTCATGAGATTTGCAGAGAATAACAGAATTTCTCACAGACAATTATACAGACAGATGATACTGGCACTTCTTGCACCGTTTATGCTTTGTATTTTTGGAAAAGGTGGAATAAATGGGATCAGCGCTGTGACAGGGACTGTGCTTGCATTGATTTTACTTGGTTTCTATGTGATTTTGCTGATTCGCCTCACGCCTGCTTTTGATGATCTTGTAAAATCTGCGGGAGGTTTTGCTGGGCGGCTGATTGGGATTTTCTTCTTGCTTTATGTATTGCTGGCAGGAGGATATCTGTTGGCACTTTTAAGATATCTGGTTCCTGCGAGTCTTATCACAGGAGTTTCCGGCAGATGGATTGCGTTCTGGGCGATAGTCGCGTGTTCGCTGGGAACTTATAAGGGAATGCAGAGAAGAGGGCGAATGGCGGAAGTTTCCGGAGGCCTGCTTCTGGGGGGAATTGTGATTATGCTGGCGCTTTGCGTACCTCAGGCGAAGGCAGAGTATTTTATGGAAGCGTTGCAGTGGAATGAGGTTACAGGGAAGAATATCCGGCAGTCTTTTTACGGGATATTATGTGCATTTTCGGCGGTTGCATTGTTGCCATTTCTGATGGGAGATGTGGAGAAATATGGAAGTGCAGGGAAGACTGCAGCGGGTGCGATCCTGACACTGGGAGTGCTCCTTATAGGAATGGAACTTCTGCTTCCGGCAGTGCTGGGATATGACAGGATAAAAGCGGAAAGTTATCCGGTTTTACCGTTATTGGACGGCGCTGATCTTCCCGGAAATGTGTTGGCGCGTTTTGATATTATATGGATGGGATTTTTGTTATACAGCCTGCTTTTTGCGATAGGAAGTTTGTTGCATTATGGACATCAGATCATCCGAAAAGCACACCTTGGTACGGGGCGGTTATGGATGCCGGTGGTGATATTTCTGATATCACTTCTGGAAGAGAATGGAAATGGAATCTTAAATTATTTTGGGTGGATTCTGGCATATGTTTTTGTTCCGGGAATTTTAATCTGCCAGGTTTATCTGTTTTTCAGAGGAAAGGAGAGACATAAGAATCACAGGAAGAAAGCACCTGCTGTGGTTGCCGGAATTCTGGCGCTCAGCTTTTTTCTGGGAGGATGTGGTGTGGCTGTGGAGCCAGAAAAGAGAATATATCCGATGGCGCTTGGCATGGACGCTTCGCCGGAAGGAATTCTTCTGTCTTATGGGATGCCGGATATGTCGGAGAGTACCGGACAGGGGAAAGAAGAGGAAGATGGCGGGGCAAGACTTCTGCAGATCAGTGGTTCTGATTTTACGCAGATTGAGCAGGCATATGACCGTTCGCAGGAGAAACTTCTGGATATGGGACATCTGCAGGTGCTGGTCATTGGACAGACACTTGTAGAAGATGGACGTTGGAGAATGGTCCTCGATTATCTGAAACAGGAGGCTTTTGTCGGGGAGGATCTTTACGTATTTGAAGCGGAAAATGCGGCAGAGATTCTGAACTGGCAGGGGGAGGATAATTCGTCGGTGGGAGAATATATTTCAGGGCTGCTTGAGAACAGAATGTCTGGGGGAAATACAGAGATGGTGACTCTCAGGGAGCTTTTTTATGAAAAGTATAAAGAGGATAAGCTAAAGGAATTGCCTTATGTGAATATCAGGAATGGAAGTATAAATCTTCAGAATGTGTAAATAATTTCAATAACAGAATTAACAGGAGGTTTATGCAATGATAAATAGAAGAAACGCAATGATAAAAAGAAAAACAGGTATAGCAGGAAAGATAACAAAGAAATTGACCATTACGATTATAGGAGGACTTGCAGGTGCGATTCTGGCGGGAACGATGCCGCAGCAAGTACAAAATTTCGCACAAAAACGACAGGAACAGACAGCAGTTACCGCATGGTGGGGAACGCTCTATCCGAAATTCTGTTTCTCTCAGATCCCTGAGGAAAATAAAGACCAGAAAGATGACGTAAAGATATCCTTCTGGCTTGCGCGGGCTCTTGATTGGTGATAGAATAATGGGACAATCATTATGAAAGATAATGAACAATCGTAACAATTCAGCAGTCTGCTATTCCGCGAGGTACTGAACAGTTACGAACAATCAATAGAGATGGAGAGAAATTAATGAATATAGACAGAGAGGCACCGATTGGAGTATTTGATTCCGGTGTGGGAGGACTGACTGTTGCGCGTGAGATTATGCGCAATCTTCCTTCAGAGAAAATCGTATATTTTGGTGATACGGCGAGAGTGCCTTATGGAAGTAAATCGAAAGAGACAATTATCCGGTACTCCCGGCAGATCATCCGTTTTCTGCAGGAACAGCAGGTCAAGGCAATCGTCATTGCCTGTAACACGGCAAGTGCATTTGCACTGGATGCAGTAAGAGATGAATTTGATATTCCGATCATTGGTGTAATAGAACCAGGAGCTGAGGTTGCAGCAGCCCAGACTAAGAATAAAAGGGTTGGAATTATTGGTACTGTAGGAACAGTAGGAAGTGGTATACATGCAGAATACCTTAAGAAACTGGATCCAACGATCACAGTCTTTGCAAAAGCATGCCCCCTTTTTGTACCGTTGGTTGAGGAAGGATGGCTACATGATCCTGTGACAGATGAGGTTGCTGCCAGATATCTGAAGGAGCTGCAGGATAAAGAGGTAGATACACTTATCCTGGGCTGTACGCATTATCCACTGCTTCGATCTACGATCAGAAAGATCATGGGAGAGGATGTGTGTCTGGTGAATCCGGCTTATGAGACTGCGCTTGAGCTGCGCAGATTGCTGGATGAGAAAGGACTTTCCAGCGAAGGTACAGAGAAGAATGAATTTCCGTACCGCTTCTATGTAAGTGACCTGGCGGATGAGTTTAAGGCATTTGCCAATTCGATTCTGCCGTATGATGTGGAGATGACCAAGAAAATAGACATAGAAAAGTATTGATATATTATAGCTGCAAAAGAGAAGACAGTGTGATTGATTATATGAACTGTCAGGTACTGAATTATAGTGATTCTTAAAAATATTGTAGCAGCTGGAATGATACATAAAAACAAAGCTATAGAAGAATATCAGGAGTATGAGAGAAATGGATAAAGAAGTACTGATTCACGTAAGGGGACTTCAGACAATAGATGCAGATGGCGATCAGGAACCGGTCGAGATCGTTGTACCTGGACAGTATTATTTCCGGAATGGAAGTCATTATCTGCGCTATGAAGAGATTCTGGAGGATTTCGCAGAACCTACGATTAATTACATAAAAATATCACCTAAGGGCATGGAAGTCCGCAAAAAAGGTGTGGTTAATGTTCACATGGTTTTTGAACAGGGTAAGAAGAATATGACTTACTATACGACTCCTTATGGAACAATCGAGATGGGAATTGCTGCAACGAATATGAATCTGGAGGAAAATGACGGCAGCCTTGATATGAAGGTTGACTATGCATTGGATATGAATCAGGAGCATGTGGCAGACTGCTATCTTGCGATTAAGGCACAGCCGAAGGACTGTAAGGATTTCACGATTTAACCGAATCAAGTAAGTCCCCTGCGGAGGTTGCGAAGAGCAATAAGCAGTGAGAGGGGACTTGAATGGAACCTATAAATAGGAGAACTTACAGATAGGTGTAAAACGATTAGAATTAAATAAAAGACCGATGATCTTATATGGGGATATGCTGCCTGCGAAGCAGGAGACATATCAAAGATCATCGGTCTTTTTCATACAGTAAATATTCACCTGACTGATTTAACTGGTGATTATTTAGCAGCTTTATCTTTCTTAAATCTTGCGAAGAAACCTTTCTTCTTAGTAGCCGGTGCTTCCAGAGAACCACGGATTCCTTTCACGCCTACGATATAAAGACCGCTTACTTCGGCTTTGATTTCTTTCTTAACCGGAATCAGATCGAAGACTTTCTCATCTGCGATCATGATAGCAATCCTTGGTCCGACTTTGGCTTTAACGATCGGAAGTTTGGAACGGCGCATAAGCTTAGGTGTCTGTTCAATTACCATCTGAGGAAGTCCGGATTCTTTTAACGGCATCCTCTTTTTATCGATAACCAGCATGGAAACGGTTTGTTTTGTTGCTTCAATCTGAGCCTGCTGTTCTTCCTGTTTCTTCTGAGCTTTTTTGCCGAAGAAATATAAACCGATCAGTGCAGCGATCAGGATAACAAGAATGACCAGAAGGACTATTGTTACTGTACTCATTTGCATCCTCCTAATATGTGTGTTTTCACAGGGGCTGTTACAGATAGACAGCCCATTGCATAAAAATTATTTTATCATTAAACAGGACAAAACGCAATTATTAAAAAAGAATTCTTGGGATTTTGGCAGGTGTATATAAAAATATTTTGCGAGAAAGTGTAGTACGAATAGTAACTGGAAATTTGTATTATTATACGTTATAATTGTAGTAAAAACATTTTTACAGGATGGAAAGCCTGTGTGTGGTTATAATATGGTTATCCAGATAACAATAAAAGTACTGAACAAAAGGTAACTGTTCACCAATTACTTATTCAGAGGATAAAAAGGAGGAAAGTATGAGCAAATTAAAGCCTGACTCTGAAAATACAGAGGAGAGACTTTCAGATAAGGAAGAAGTAACTAAAAATGAAACGGCTGCAAATACGGCAGATAAGAATGCAGTAGATACAAATATGGCAGATGCCAATACAAATGCAGAAGATACAAAGGCAACAGATACAAATACAGAAGATACAAATGCAGATAGTGCTTTGCAGGAATCAGAAACAGAGAAACAGGCACAGACTTCAGAGACAGAAGTACAGGATAAGTCATCTGAGGAGGAAGAACCTCCGGCTGCAAGTGAGGATGAGGATTTCTTCTATGACGACAATAAAGCATATGAGGCCCGAAGAGCAGCCAGACTGGAACGGCGCAATAAACTTCGCCGCAGAAAAAAGAGAGTGCGTATTGCCGGTGGAATCGTAGTAGTGGCAGCGGTAGCAATCGGAATCGGCGTGGGATTTTACGGGGAAGAATTGCAGACATTTTTCAGCGAGCAGCAGACAAAGATCACTCAGATGGCAAAGTCATTTGGTACAAGGAAAGAAAAGACTGCCCAGACAACTGCAGAAGCAGAGGGAGAAGCGGAAGCTGAAAATACAGCAACACCTGAGGCAACGCCGGAAGGAGAGAGTCTGAGCAAAGAAGATAAAGCTCTTTACAGACAGGCAAAATATGCGGCAAATCAGTATGACTATGATAAGGCTATTGCTTTGCTTCAGGGCAGTGACACTTATCAGACAAGCGAGAAATTCCAGCATGCGGTCAAGGTTTACCAGAAGAAGAAAGATTCCTGTGTTTCCTGGCCGTTAGATCAGGTGACACATGTTTTCTACCATACACTGATCAAAGATACCAGCAAGGCATTTGACGGGGATTATAAAACAGGGGATTATGACCAGGTTATGACAACGATTGATGAATTTAATCAGATCACGCAGAGTATGTATGATAAGGGATATGTTATGGTCAGCATTTATGATATGGCGACAGCAGATGAGAATGGAAACATGAATATGGGAGAAATTCTGCTTCCGCCAGGTAAAGTGCCGTTTGTCCTTTCGCAGGATGATGTATGTTATTATCATTATATGGACGGGGACGGATTTGCCACGAAACTTATTGTGGATGATGAAGGCAAGGTCCGTAATGAATATGTAGAAGATGATGGCAGTATTTCTGTAGGAGATTACGACATGGTTCCTCTGATTGACCGTTTCGTGGAAGAACATCCGGATTTCTCATACAGAGGAGCAAAAGGAATTGTAGCGCTTACAGGATACAATGGAATTCTTGGTTATCGTACAGACAGCAGTTATGAAACCCGTCCGGATGATTTGGATGCAGATAAAGTGAAATGGCTTGATGAACATCCGGATTTTGATCTGAATACAGAGAGGGAAGGCGCTGCCAAAGTTGCGCAGGCCATGAAAGATGAAGGATGGCTGTTTGCGAGTCATACCTGGGGCCATCAGAATGTAAGTCAGGTAAGTCTGGAGAGATTACAGGCAGATACACAGAAATTTAAAGAGAATGTTGATCCGCTGATCGGTGGAACAGATATTATTATTTTTGCATTTGGTGCAGATCTTACCAGTGTAGAAGATTATTCAGGGGAGAAATTTGAATATCTTAAGGGCCAGGGGTATAACTATTATTGCAATGTGGATTCCAGTCAGTACTTCGTACAGATCCGCAGCAACTATTTCCGCCAGGGAAGGAGAAATCTGGATGGATACAGAATGTACTATAATCCGGAACTTCTTTCAGATCTGTTTGATGCACAGGCAGTGTTTGATTCTTCCAGACCGGTGCCGGTCCCGACTATGGGATGAGAATAATAAAGGGGACGAACAGTGTTCGCTGACAGAATAAAGGAGACGCATAATTGAAAGGGGCAGAATATGAGAAAAAAAGCAGCATGTGTGATGGCAGCAGTTTTATGCGTATCACTGGGATTTAGCGGGTGCGGAATCCTTCCGTTTGAACAGGATATTCCGTTCCTGAATTCCAAAGCTGGAAGTACAGAAACAGAGAAGGGAACAGTACAGACAGATGGTAGTCAGGATGCTGATACAGAACAGAATACTGATACAACAGAGAGTGAGCAGCAGGATACCAGCCTGAATGAGGGAGAGAAGGCTGAAACACAGGAATCTCCGCTAGAGCAGGCTTCACTTATGGCAACACAGTACAATTATGATGGAGCCATAGAACTTCTAAAAAGTCAGCCGAATTATGATAGTAATACAGATATGCAGAATGCGGTGGCTGATTATGAGAACACGAAAGCTACCTGCACAGAATATCCGCTCGAACAAATCACACATGTGTTTTTTCATACACTGATTAAGGACACCTCGAAAGCTTTTGACGGAGAGTCGGATTCTGACGGATATAATCAGTATATGACAACAATTGATGAATTTAATAAGATCATACAGAATATGTATGATAAAGGTTATGTAATGGTCAGCCCCCATGATATGGCAGTTGTAAATGAAGATGGAACAATGTCCAGAGGCAGTATTATGCTGCCACCGGGAAAGATTCCGTTTGTTTTATCACAGGATGATGTAAGTTACTATCACTATATGGATGGAGATGGGTTTGCGTCAAAACTTGTTGTGGATTCCAATGGTGAAGTTAAGAATGAATATATAGAGGACGACGGAAGTATTTCCACAGGAGACTACGATATGGTTCCGTTGATCGATACCTTTGTAAAAGAACATCCGGACTTTTCTTATCATGGAAGGAAAGGTATCCTGGCGATGACAGGTTATAATGGCGTTCTTGGCTATCGTACGGACATTGCATATAAAACAGGAAAGAAACTCCAGGATGACCAGAAGAAGTTTCTGGAGGAGAACCCGGATTTTGATTATAAGCAGGAAGTAAAGAATGCAAAGAAGGTAGCGAAGGCTATGAAAGCAGAGGGCTGGGAGTTTGCCAGCCATACCTGGGGACATAAGGATGTTGGAGCTACTTCGCTGGATGATTTAAAGAGAGATGATAAAAAGTGGCAGAAATATGTCGCTCCGATTCTTGGGAAAACAGATATGATCATCTTTGCATTTGGAGCAGATATCGGAAGCTGGGAAGGATATTCTGCTGATAATGAGAAATATGAATTTTATAAGAGTCAGGGATACCGTTATTTCTGTAATGTAGATTCCAGCCAGTATTTCGTACAGATTACAGGTGATTATTTCCGTCAGGGAAGAAGAAATCTGGATGGATACAGAATGTACTATAATCCTGAAATGCTCAGTGATCTTTTTGACGTATCAGAGGTATGGGATTCATCAAGACCGACTCCGGTACCGGGAATGTAGAAGGGAGTATTATTTATTATGAAGAAAAAAATATATCTTGCCATGTTTGCGGCCTGTTTTGCACTAACTGCATCCGCATGTGGTGATGGTGCGGCTGTTATTACAGACAATACAAAAACAGAAAAGTCTGCCGATAATAAAAAAGCAGAAGTGGGAACAACCAGGCTTGTGTCGGTTGAGAATGTAGATAAATATATTACGATTGGAGAATATAAAGGACTGACTCTGGATAATACAGTGGATGCAATCACAGATGATGATGTGCAGGCACAGATTGACCAGGATCTGCAGGATAAAGCAGAACCTGTATCTGACAGTGCCAAAGAAGGTGATCTGGTAACTGTGAACTATGTGGGAACTAAGAATGGACAGACTTTTGATGGCGGGACTGCCAATAATTATGATTTTGTGATTGGTCAGGGGCAGATGTTTGATGAGTTTGAGAATGGCGTAATCGGAATGAAGAAAGGCGAAACAAAGGAAATCAAGATTGATTTTCCGTCAGATTACGCAGATGAAACTCTGGCAGGTCAGGAAGTTGTATATAAAGTCACTGTACAGAATGTGCGCCGCGCAGGTGAACTTACCGATGAGTGGGTAGCAAAGAATACAGATTATACGACTGTGGATGAATATCGGGAAAGCGTTCGCAGCCAGCTGGAGGAAGAAGCGAAGAATTCAGCACAGGAAGTTCTTAAAAATACTGCATGGAGTACAGTACTTGAGAATTCGGAAGTGAAAGAGTATCCGCAGGAGGATGTGGATTCTGCAATTTCTGAGTTTAAGAGCAGTATGGAAGTTTATGCAAAACAAGCGGATATGACTTTAGAGGAATTCATAGACAGCCAGGGGATTTCCCAGGATGATTTTGACGAGCAGTGTCAGCAGTATGCAGAAGGTAAAGTGAAACAGAATCTGATTGTACAGGGAATCATGGATGCGGAAGGGCTGTCTCTTGATGATAAAGAGAGCCTTCAGCTGCAGGAGGAACTGGTGGAACAGATGGGTGCCGGTGATATCGCAGAATTGGTTGGAACATACGGACAGACTTATGTAGACGAATCAATTGGTCTTCTCAGAGTAGAGGATTTTATTATAAAGAATGCAAGCGTCAGTGATAAAGTCGCGAATGGCGATGTGATCGCGGATGATGCAGAAGCAGCTGCAAAAAATTCAGACTCAGACAGTGAACAGGATATGACGGATACAGAAGATACGAATACTTCAGATGACGCGGGAAATTCAGATGACAGCGATAGCAGCACAGATCAGAGTGGTTCTGATGTTGACGTAAATCTGGAAGAGGAACTGGGGACAGAAGAAGTAGAATAATTGTTACCGGGCACGGAGTGAACGTTAACGAATAATTGGCATTGTATTTGCCGGGTAAATGAGTTATGATTGAAGTTACAAAAAGAATGACAGTAACTTATGAAGCTATTCAGCAGTTGCAGATAAACGTTCTTGGCTAAATTAATGTAAATAGAAACGGGGAAAGGAAACAATGGATAAGCGGGTTTTGCGCGAGAGGATGCGCAGAAAAAAACGCCAGATGATGATTCGTCATTATACGAAGATCGGACTCTCCGTGCTTGGTCTGATTCTGGCTATTGTATTTGTGGTGAGAGGAATCATTATTCCAATCGCTCATCATGTAGCCGGAGGCGGAAGCAGTAATCAGACTGTGCAGGCCCAGGCAGATACGGAAGAGGTTCAGGCTAATTCTGATGCGGCTGTGAGACAGCCACTGAAGGGTAAATCAGATACGGATAAGATCTCCACGATGACAGCAGGCTGGCATGAAGATACTAACGGAAAGTGGTATCAGAATGCAGATGGTACATATTTTGCAAATGGATTTCAGGATATTGACGGTGTGACATATTCATTTGATGAAAACGGATATATTCAGACTGGATGGGTGACAAAGGGCGTAAAAGATTACTACTTTAATGATGATGGATCTTATGATCCGAGTCAGGTACGGCCGATGCTGGCATTGACCTTTGATGATGGTCCGGGACAGTATACAGATGAGCTTCTGGATTGCCTGGAGGCGAATAATGCACATGCAACATTCTTTATGCTTGGACAGAATGTAAGTGCATATCCGGATGCACCGAAACGTATGCTGGAACTTGGCTGTGAGATCGGAAGTCATTCCTGGGATCATACACAGCTGACTACGATTGACCTTGATTCAGTTGCCAAACAGTTTTCTGATACGGATGATGCACTGACTCAGGCCTGTGGACAGGCAGCGACAGTAGCACGTGCACCGTACGGAGATGGAAATACAGATATTTATAATACAGTAAATAAACCATTCTTTATGTGGTCTTTGGATACGGAAGACTGGAAGCTGATGGATGCGGATGCGGATTATAATGCAGTAATGAACGGAGATCTTACAGATGGAACAATTATCCTGATGCATGATATCCATGAGCCGTCTGTACAGGCTGCCATAAGACTGATTCCGGATCTTATTGCAAGAGGATATAAACTTGTGACGGTAAGTGAGATGGCAGAAGCTAAGAATGTAACATTACAGAATGCATGTTATGTTGATTTCTGGCCGAGTACACTCAGCAACGGTGGTGTTCCCGGATATCAGGGCGGAGCAGATGCAGCAGCTTCTACGGATTCCACAGATGGTACAACTGATTCATCAGATTCTTCTGACGGAAACTCAGATTATTCTGATGGAAGTGAGGATGGAAGTACAGATGACAGCAGTTCAGATGGAAACTATGACGACGGAAGCGGCGATTACAGCGATGATTCTTCGGAAGATTACAGTGACGATTCTGTGGATTACGGAGATGACTCTGAATATTAAAGGACAATAAAAAGTAATAAAAAGAGCAAAGAAATGCGAAAGACAGCGTTTCTTTGCTCTTTGTGTTTTTTACAAAAATAACACAAAAAACGCATAAAAATTGTTAAATATACACATATTTTTAATTGACGTAGCGAATGGGGGTTGGTATAATAAAGCTTATAGAATGACTAAGAGTCAGTTCATAGCCCTGCCGGGTCGGATCGCATTGCAGCAGTAAGGAAGATGTTGTCTGGAACGATCCACCGCAGGCTGAGAATCCTGCTTTGCAGGGTTCTTCTTGTGTTATTGTTTATGTTGCAGTGAGCAATAATATTTTCATATCCGTGAAAAGATAGAAACATGAATATTAAGGGAGGACTCCAGATGGGCGAGAGTATGAAATTTACGGATTTAGACCAGTATTTGTTTGGACAGGGAACCAATTACGAAGTATATAAGAAATTGGGCGCTCATCCTACTACATATCGAAGAAAAAAAGGCGTATATTTTGCGGTCTGGGCACCAAATGCCCAGTCAGTATCTGTAATTGGTGAATTTAATGACTGGGATGAAGAGGCCAGTCCGATGAAGAAGGTAGGACCGATCGGTGTCTATGAAGTGTTTGTTCCGGGAGCCAAGATTGGACAGTTATATAAATTCTTTATCGTAGGAGCACATGGAGAGAAGCTTTATAAAGCCGATCCGTATGCAAATGCGGCTGAGAAGCGTCCGGGAACGGCATCCAGGATTGTAGACATTACAGATTATAAATGGAAAGATGCCACATGGATCAAGAACAGAGAGAAGTTTGACGAGACAGTACAGCCGATGGCAATCTATGAAGTTCATCCGGGTTCCTGGATGAAACATCCGTGGACAGAGGAGAATGAAGAAGGATTCTATAATTATCGGGAACTTGCACATTCTCTGACTGCATATGTAAAAGAGATGGGTTATACTCATGTAGAATTAATGGGAATCGCCGAGCATCCGTTTGATGGTTCCTGGGGATATCAGGTAACCGGATATTATGCACCGACTTCCAGATACGGAACACCGCAGGATTTCAAATATATGATTGATTATTTCCACCAGAATAAGATCGGCGTTATTCTTGACTGGGTACCTGCACATTTCCCGAAGGATGCCCATGGTTTGGTGAATTTTGACGGAACTGCAGTATATGAGCATGCAGATCCGAGACAGGGAGAACATCCTGACTGGGGAACTAAGATTTACAATTATGGCCGCCCGGAGGTTAAGAACTTCCTGATCGCAAATGCTCTTTACTGGATTGAAGAGTGTCATGTAGACGGACTTCGTGTGGATGCGGTTGCCTCTATGCTTTACCTTGACTATGGTAAGAAAGACGGAGAATGGGTTGCAAATAAATACGGCGGAAACAAGAACCTGGAAGCGATTGAATTCTTTAAACATCTGAATACCGTTGTTCTCGGCAGAAATCATGGAACAGTGATGATCGCTGAGGAATCGACAGCATGGCCGATGGTTACAGGAGATGCTGAGAAAGACGGACTTGGATTCAGCCTGAAATGGAACATGGGATGGATGAATGACTTCCTGGAATATATGAAACTGGATCCATATTTCCGTAAATTCAATCATAATAAGATGACATTTTCCATGACTTATGCATACAGTGAGAGATATGTACTGGTTCTTTCTCATGATGAAGTGGTTCATCTGAAATGCTCCATGCTTGAGAAGATGCCGGGCGAACTGTCGGATAAATTCAAGAACTTAAAGGCGGCATATTCCTTTATGACCTGTCATCCGGGTAAGAAGCTCCTTTTCATGGGACAGGAATTCGGACAGCTTCGTGAGTGGAGTGAGGAGAGAGAACTTGACTGGTTCCTGCTGAATGAGGAACCTCATAAAGATCTGCAGAATTATGTACATGATCTTCTTACTATTTATAAGAAATATCCGGCGCTCTATGCGGCTGATAATGATCCGGAAGGCTTTGAGTGGATCAATGCCAATGACGGAGACAGAAGTATTTTCAGCTTTGTAAGAAAATCGCCGACGAAGAGAAATAATATTCTGTATGTAGTTAACTTTACACCGGTTGACCGTCCGGATTACAGAGTTGGTGTTCCGAAGAAGAAACAGTATAAGCTGATCATGGATGAGAACGGACTGACAGAGCCAAAGATATTCAAGGCTGTGAAACAGGAATGCGATGACAGACAGTTCTCATTTGCATATCCGCTGCCAGCTTATGGAGTTGCAATTTTTGTATATTAAGATTATTGCTCAGACACAATTATCCTACGGGATATGTTGCTAAGAGCGGAGTGAACAATAACATATTAAGTTTTGACCGGAACAGGACTTGCGTTATTTAGCGATATTATAACTAAGCGTATGGAATACCTGGAAAATTCGTGCAAAATCAATAATTGCTTTTTGTATATAACTGCGTTATAATTAGCGCGAAAACAAGGAATAGAGAGAAAAGTTTACATGTTGAAAGGAGAATGAACATGAAAGTATCTAACATTAAAGATATTGAGAAGTTTTTTGAGGTAGTTGACAGCTGCGAAGGAAGAGTAGAATTAGTAACAGGCGAAGGTGACAGACTGAACCTTAAATCCAAATTATCCCAGTATGTGTCTCTGGCAAACATTTTCTCAGGCGGAGAGATTCCGGAACTTGAGATCGTTGCATACGAGAAAGAAGATATTGATAAATTAATGAGCTTTATGATCAACGGTTGATCATTAAAATACGAGAGGGGACATGATATTGGATCATGTCCCCTTCTTTGCGTGGGACAGGCTTGAATATGGAAGAAAGCTTGTGTATAATAAATGCGTTACGGACAAATATATAAGTAGATGGGATATAAGCGAATATGCCAAAATTCCGAGACATACAAGGTAAAACTCCATCGCCAAAGGCGATTTTTAACCGTAACTGTGGAGGTACTGAACAGTTACAATTATTTCATATCTGCTTACAAGATAAATTTGTAAAAAAACATAAAAATAGAAAAGGAGAAACAAAACGATGGCAACTAAGATTGATATTATCTCCGGTTTCCTTGGAGCCGGTAAAACTACATTAATCAAGAAGCTTCTGAAAGAGGCTTATGCAGATGAGCAGGTCGTACTGATTGAGAATGAATTCGGTGAGATCGGTATCGACGGTGGGTTCCTGAAAGAAGCAGGAATCCAGATCCGTGAAATGAATTCCGGATGTATCTGCTGTTCTCTGGTTGGAGACTTCGGAACTTCTCTGAAAGAAGTTGTTGATAAATATCATCCGGACAGAATCCTGATCGAGCCGTCAGGTGTTGGTAAACTGTCAGATGTTATCAAAGCGGTACAGGGTGTTCAGGGAGATGTAGATATCGTACTGAACAGCTACACAACTGTAGTAGATGCAAAGAAATGCAAAATGTACATGAGAAACTTTGGTGAGTTCTTTAACAATCAGGTTGAATATGCCGGCGCAATCATTATGAGCCGTACAGACATTATTGATGAGAAGAAAGCACAGCAGGCAATGGAACTTCTCCGTGGGATCAATGCAAAAGCAGCAATTATCACTACTCCGATCGAGAAACTGGATGGAAAGAAGATCCTCGAGGTTATGGAGAAACCGGTATCTCTTGAAGAAGAACTGATGGCAGAAGAAGAGGTATGCCCGGAATGCGGACATGTACATGAACATGGAGAACATCATCACCATGATCACGAGGACGAATGTGGCTGTGGACATGACCATGACGAGCATGACCATCACCACGATCATGATGAGCATGAACACCATCATGATGAATGTGGATGTGATCACGACCACGACGAGCATGAGCATCATCACGATCATGAAGGACATGAGCATCACCATGACCACGATGATGAATGCGGTTGTGGACATGACCATGATGAGCATGAGCATCATCACGAGCATCACCATGACCACGACCATGAATGCGGCTGCGGACATGATCACCACGACCATCACCATCATCATGCAGATGAAGTATTTACAAGCTGGGGACGCGAGACAATTAAGAAGTATACAAGAGAAGGACTTGAGAAAATGCTCGAAGCTCTTTCTGCTTCTGAAGATTACGGTATCATCCTTCGTGCAAAAGGAATGCTTCCGGCAGAAGATGGAACATGGATCTACTTTGATATGGTTCCGGAAGAAACAGAGATTCGTGAGGGAGCACCGGAATATACGGGCCGTCTCTGCGTGATTGGTTCTAAATTGAAAGAAGATAAACTTGCAGAGTTATTTGGCCTTGCAGAATAAAAAACAATTACCGCGTCCGGTAATAAAAAAAGTTACGGCTTACAGATAAACCGTAGCGCAGTGACAAAATAATCAGGATAAAGGAAATAGAATTATGGATGATATCAGAGTTCCCATTTATTTGGTAACAGGATTTCTGGAGAGTGGAAAGACAACTTTCCTGGATTTTACATTACAGCAGGACTATTTCGCCATTGATGGAAAGACACTGCTGATTCTTTGCGAAGAAGGCGAAGAAGAATATGATATGGATAAACTGAAACTTACAAACACAGTTATAGAAGTGATCGAGGATGAAGAAGATCTGACTCCTCAGCGTCTGGCTGCGATGGATATCATCCATCAGCCGGAGCGTGTTGTGATCGAGTACAACGGAATGTGGCTTGTAAGTAAATTCGAGCAGATGGAACTTCCGGACGGCTGGGGTATTGAGCAGGAGATTACCTGCGTAGATGCGACAACTTATCAGGTTTATATGGCAAATATGAAGTCTCTGTTCATGGATATGGTGAGAAATACAGATATGGTTGTATTTAACCGTTGTAAAGAGGGAGATCCGCTTCCTGCATACAGACGTGGAATTAAGGTCGCAAATCAGAGTGCAGAGGTTATTTTTGAGGATGAAGAAGGTGAAATGGACGACATTTTCCAGGATGAGATGCCGTTTGATATTGATGCACCTGTCATTGAGATCCAGCCGGAAGATTACGGAATCTGGTTTGTAGATGCAATGGATAACCCGGAGAAATATGTGGGTAAAACTGTACGCTTTAAAGGACGTGTTATGAAACCTCGTGGAATGGGAAGTAAATTCTTTGTTCCGGGACGTGTCGCAATGACCTGCTGTGCAGATGATACTACATTTCTTGGATATGTGTGCAGAAGTGATAATGCATCTCATATCAAAGAAGGAAGCTGGGTAGAGGTAACTGCAAAGGTTGCTTTTGAAAACCGTACAGAATATCAGGGCGAAGGCATTGTGCTTTATGCAAGTGATGCAAAAGAATGCGAACCTCTGAAAGACGAAATGGTATATTTTAATTAGGAGACGCGCATATGTATTTAGTAGTGGGACTGGGAAATCCCGGGAGAGAGTATGAAGCAACACGCCACAATATGGGATTTGACACCATTGATCATCTGGTAGAGGACTACAATGTTCCGCAGGGTGGCGTGAAATTTAATGCCATGTACGGAAAAACGATGATTGGCGGAGAAAAGGTTATTCTTATGAAACCTCTTTCTTTTATGAATCTGAGTGGCGGACCTGTCCGCGAGATGGCGAATTATTTCAAAATTGATCCGGAGACAGAACTGATTGTTATTTATGATGATATTGATCTGGAACCGGGACAGCTTCGCATCCGTAAGCAGGGAAGCGCAGGTGGACACAATGGAATTAAGGATATTATCCGTCAGCTTGGCACAGAGAAGTTTCTGCGCATTAAAGTAGGTGTAGGAGCTAAGCCAAAGGGATGGGATCTTGCAGACCATGTACTTGGCAGATTTTCCACAGAAGACAGAAAACTTGTGGATGAAGCAATAGAAAAAGCGGCAAAGGCTGTGGATATCATGATCTCACAGGGCGTAGATGCGGCGATGAACGAATATAACAGAAAAGTACCTGCACAGAAGTAAGAAGCAGCAAAGTGGTAAGTTGCATATGGTGGCTGCTTTTAACGGAAGAAAAGGAAGAAAAGCGGTGACTGTTAATGATGCTACAGCAGGAAAACAGGTGCCGCTTTTATCTTGCCACAGTGTTTTGGAACTTTTGGCGTAATATTTTTAATTATGAATAGCAATGAATGGCAGGAAGATTTATTTATCGGAGACATATAAGAGGTGAATATGAAAGCATTTATGGCACCTCTGCAGGGACTTGCAGAGTTTGAACGGATTAAAGAAAAAAGTAAAACGAATAAGGGGATTCTGCAGGTTTCGGGATGTATGGAATCGCAGAAATCTCATTTGATGTATGGTCTTTCTGAGACTGCGCCATATCGTCTGATCCTGGCAGAAGATGAACGCCGGGCCAGAGAAATCTATGAAGATTACCGGTTTTATGATAAGAAAATATATTCCTATCCGGCAAAGGATCTTCTGTTCTTTCAGGCAGATATCCATGGAAATCTGCTGATCCGGCAGAGAATGAAAGTAATCCGGGCATTGTTGGAGGAAAAGGAACTTACAGTTGTCACAAGCATTGACGGATGCATGGATTTCCTGGAACCGCTGGAAAAAATAAAAAGCCAGCTGATTCATTATGAAAGTGACAGCACGATAGACATGGATCAGTTGAAAAATAAACTGGTGGATCTGGGATATGAGCGTGTAGGTCAGGTGGAAATGCCGGGACAGTTTTCTATTCGCGGTGGTATTGTGGATATCTACTGCCTCACAGAGGAAAATCCATGGAGAATCGAACTGTGGGGGGATGAGATCGATTCTATACGAAGTTTTGACGCTGAGAGCCAGAGATCCCTCGAGAATCTGGAGGAGATTACGATTTATCCGGCAGTAGAACATATCGGGGAATCTGATATGGTTTCTTTTCTGGATTATTTTCCAAAGGAGAAATCGGTTATTTTTCTGGATGAACCGAATCGACTGACGGAGAAAGGTGAAGCAGTAGAAGAGGAATATCGCCAGAGCCGTATGCATCGCGAGGAAAAAGGCAACCAGAATCTGCCGGACAACTGGCTTTGTTCTTTTGAAGAACTTCAGAAAGAATTAAATAAGCGAAACTGTATTTCTGTCTGTGCTCTGGAACCGAAGCAGGCGGGCTGGAAGGTCCGGGAGAAATTTTATCTGGAAGTAAAATCAGTCAGTTCGTATAACAGTAGCTTTGAACTTCTGGTAAAGGATCTTCACCAGTATAAGAAACAGGGATACAAGATCGCATTGCTCTCCGGTTCCCGTACCAGAGCTGAACGACTGGCGAAGGATCTCCAGGAAGAAGGACTGGCTGCTTTTTACGGGCAGGATTATGACAGGGAGATTCTGCCGGGTGAGATCATGGTGGTTTATGGTCATGCGAAAAAAGGCTTTGAATATCCGCTGATCAAATTTGCAGTGATGACAGAGTCGGATATTTTTGGCCAGGAACAGAAGAAGAGAAAGAAGAAAAAGAATTATAACGGAAAGCGTATCCAGGATTTTGCAGAGCTTTCTATCGGAGATTTTGTGGTTCATGAGAAGCATGGACTTGGTATTTACCGCGGAATTGAGAAAGTGGAAGTGGACAGAATCGTTAAGGATTATATTAAGATTGAATATCGTGGTGGCAGCAATCTTTATATTCTGGCAACTCAGTTAGACTGTCTTCAGAAATACTCGGGCGGTGATACGGCAAAAACTCCGAAACTGAATAAGCTTGGAACACAGGAATGGAATAAGACGAAAAGCAAGGTCCGGGGAGCTGTCAAAAATATTGCGAAAGAGCTGGTAGAGCTCTACGCGGTACGTCAGGAAAAGGAAGGCTATGTCTGTGGTCCTGATACGGTATGGCAGAGGGAGTTCGAGGAAATGTTTCCATATGAGGAGACAGAAGATCAGCTCAGCGCCATTGAAGATGCCAAGCGGGATATGGAGAGCACGAAAATCATGGACCGTCTGATCTGCGGTGACGTAGGTTATGGTAAAACAGAGGTTGCTCTGCGCGCTGCGTTTAAGGAAGTGCAGGAGAGCAGACAGGTGGCGTATCTTGCCCCGACAACTATTCTTGCACAGCAGATATACAACACCTTTGTACAGCGAATGAAAGAGTTCCCGGTACGAGTAGAACTTCTCTGTCGTTTCCGTACGCCGGCGCAGCAGAAGAAAGCGATTGAAGACCTGAAAAAGGGACAGGTAGATGTAATTATCGGAACACATAGAGTCTTGTCGAAGGATGTACAGTTTAAGAACCTTGGACTTCTGATCATCGATGAGGAACAGCGTTTCGGGGTTGCGCATAAAGAGAAAATCAAGCAGCTGAAAAAGGATGTAGATGTGCTGACTTTGACAGCAACGCCGATTCCGCGCACTTTGCATATGAGCCTCATTGGAATTCGTGATATGAGTGTTCTTGAGGAACCGCCGATGGACAGAATGCCGATTCAGACCTATGTTATGGAGTATGATGAGGAGACAGTCCGGGAGGCGATCAACAGAGAACTGCGCAGGGGCGGACAGGTCTATTATGTCTATAATCGTGTTACGGATATTGCGGATGTTGCCCTGCGCATAGCGAAACTTGTGCCGGATGCGAGGGTGGATTTTGCACATGGACAGATGAGCGAGAGAGAACTTGAGAATGTCATGTATGCGTTTGTAAATGGTGATATTGATGTACTGGTTTCGACTACGATCATTGAAACAGGGCTGGATATTTCCAATGTAAATACCATGATTATCCATGATTCCGACAGATACGGACTTTCCCAGCTTTATCAGCTTCGCGGAAGAATCGGTCGATCTAACAGAACGGCGTATGCATTCCTGATGTACAGGCAGAACGTGATGCTGAAGGAGACTGCGGAGAAGCGTCTGGCGGCTATTCGTGAATATACGGATCTGGGAAGTGGATTTAAAATTGCCATGAGAGATCTGGAACTTCGAGGCGCGGGAAATCTGCTGGGTGCACAGCAGCATGGACATATGAATGCGGTGGGATATGATCTCTATTGCAAGATGCTCAGCGAGGCAGTCAAAGAGGCAAAAGGAATCCATACAATGGAAGATTTTGAGACATCGATTGACCTCAATATCGATGCATTTATTCCGGATTCCTATATCAGCAATGAATTCCAGAAACTTGATATTTATAAACGAATCGCTGGAATCGAAACGCAGCAGGACTATGATGATATGTTAGAGGAACTTTTGGATCGTTTTGGTGAACCTGGAAAGGCAGTGCTGAATCTCCTTGCAATCGCGAAGTTGAAAGCTATCGCACATCAGGGCTATGTGACAGAAATTAAGCAGATCGGAAAATCAGTGCGCATTACACTTTATGAAAAAGCAAAGCTGAATCCGGAAGGGATTCCGCTTCTCATGCAGAAATACAGAAGAAGCTTGCAGTTTAAGAATGAGCAGGAACCGAAATTTATCCTGGAACCTCAGGGCAGTCTGATTCCTGCGCTGACGGAATTTGCAGAAGAACTTAAGAATATGGCTGAAGAGTGTGTTTGAAGATCGTGATAAATATGTGAAATATAGCACTTATTTTTTAATTTACCTTGCCCTCAGCAGGAAAAAAGTTTATACTCTAGTAATAGCACAGTCTGGAAAAGTGGGACATGAAGAAAGACCAGACTGATAATATGGAGGAAGAAATGAAAGAAATGGCAAAGAGAACAGCCGTAGCAGCACTGGCAGGTGTGATGTCAGTTGGTATGCTTACAGGCTGCGGAAGTAAAACATTAGATGGAACAAAAACAGTGGCTACAGTAGACGGAACAGATATTCCGCTTGGAGTTGTCAGCCTTTATGCGCGTGAACAGCAGCAGCGGACAACTGCCATGTATATGTCTTATATGGGAAGCGCGGATAATATCTGGGATCAGACAGCAGATGAAGATTCTGGAGAGACATATGGTGATCAGGCAGTGACAAGCAGTCTGGAATCCATTGAGAAAATGTATATTCTGAAAGAGAAAGCATCTGATTACAATGTAGAACTTACAGATGAAGATGAAACAGCAATCGCAGATGCTGCATCACAGTTTATGGCTGCAAACAGCGAAGAGACAATCAAAGAACTCGCTGTAACAGAGGATCAGGTAAAAACATTACTGGAGCTTCAGACAATCCAGAAAAAGATGTATGACCCGATTGTTGCAGAGGGAAATATCACAGTTTCTGATGATGAGGCAAATCAGACAACCTTTACTTATGTAAGTATCTCTACAAGTGGTGATGATGTAACAGACGAAGATAAAGAAACTAAGAAAGAACAGGCTCAGGAGATTCTTGATAAAATGAAAGAAGATCCGACAGCTGATATGAGCGAAGTTGCTCAGGGAGTAGATGAGAGTTACTCAGCAGTACAGGGTAATTTTACAACTAAAGAAAGCGAAGATGAGGATGAAGACTCCAGCGGGGCAGCATATCCGGACGAAGTTATTAGTGTTTTACGTGGGCTGAAAGACGGAGAGGTTGCAGATGATATTATTGAGACTGATACAGGATATTATGTAGTAAGACTTGATAAGATTAATGATGAGGATGCAACAGCATCCAAGAGAGAATCTCTTCAGAATTCCAAAGAGAGCACATATTACACAGAGACAACAAATCAGTGGCTGGATGATGCGGATGTAAAAGTAGTAAAGAAAGTTCTTAAGACACTTAAGATTACAGATAAACATACTTTTACAGCTCCAACTTCGACACCTACTCCATCACCAGAAGCAACACCAGAAGTAACGGAAGAAGCAACACCAACACCGGAGGCTGATGTGACAGAGGAAGCTGAAGCAACTGAGACACCGGCAGCAGAAGAAACAGAGGCAACTGTAACACCAACAGAAGAAGCTGAAGCTACAGAAACACCAGAAGCAACACCGACAGAAGCTGCGGAATAAGACAGGAAAATTATATTGCTGTATCGCAGAGAATTGTGGTAATGAATAATAAACATAAGGTAACATAATAAAAGCAGCTATATGGAAAACAAAAACGTTTCTCATATAGCTGCTTTTGCATTGCCAGAATAATATTTTCTGATGAATTGCGCAAAAACCTCGAATCAGGAATACCCTTGTGGATGCCATAAAATGCAATGGTACCGGAAAGTTCTGCAATATCAGGAAATTACGGTATCGCGCCCATGTGTTTTTCCGTAATAAAGCTTATCATCCGCATGTTTGATTAATTCTGAAATATTTGACTGATAGTCGTTTTCTTCTACACCGAAAGTCATAGTTACGTGAACTGTAATATCTTTATAGGTTATGATACATTTGCTGACTGCTATATTAATTTCATTCATGATTGTACTTGCATTGTCAAGATTCATTCCCGGAAAGAAGAAGAGAAATTCTTCGCCGCCCCATCTGCAGACGTGTCCTGAACCAAGCGTTTTTTCTTTAAAAAGTTCTGCGAGAGATTTTAGAACCTGATCGCCGCAATTATGACCATAAGTATCATTGATTTTTTTGAAAAAATCGATATCGCCAATGGCAATGCTGAAATTTTCATAAGGATTAGCTTTAATGTGATTTTCCAGAACCTCTTCCATACGGCGTCTGTTATACAGAGTAGTAAGAGGATCGGTTCCGGCCTGTTGTCTTAATTCAATGTTATACAGCATGAGATGCTTCTCTGCTTTCTGAAGATTATCGCTGAATGTCAGACAGATCACACCCGTGATCACAAATGATAAAATAGTATTTAAAACTTGTACAATCAGCATATGTGCTTCTGTAAGGACGTATATTGGCGGATAATTCTGACAATGAAAAAACAGTGCCATTCTCAGTATGAATAAAAAAACTGCAAATGCAATTTTGTTAAAGGTTGTATCATACAGGGAAAACATTGAAATTAACATTAGCGGCAGGATAAAGCTGGTACCGCCAACATTCCATCCATAATAATAGATGAAATAAGAAATCCATCCTGTGGAAATGATAACATAAAATAAAAAGTTCCATCGTATAAAGATACGATTCATGTAATGTCTTGCAAGAAGACATGCAGCCAGCCACCCCGCGACAGGAAGAACATTAACCGGATATCCAAAACATGTGATACAGACTATAAATAGCAGAAAGTATACAATGTAGATGTTATAAGATCTTGTTAATGCAAGAGAAAAATACAAAGGTGTAGTTTCGGCATCAAATTCATGATTAAATATACTCATATTGATTCTCCTGAGCATATAGAAATAACATATTCAAAAATGTTATTTCTATATGCTTTATATTAAATAAGGAGGAAATGCTTTAATGCATTAGCGATGCCATTATCCTCGATATTGGTTGTCTGGTAAGTGCAATGAGGAAGAATCAAAGGATCTGAATCACCCATTGCAATGCTGTTTCCGGAAAACTGAAGCATAGGAAGATCATTTGTGCTGTCGCCAAAAGCAAAGGTATCTTTGATTGATACTCCCAGGCGGTCAGCCAGAAACTGGATCCCTGTTGCCTTGCTGCAATTTTTCTGAGTTAATTCCCAGGCTTTATCATCATGGATAAAACACAGAAAATGTTCATCAACAAATTTGCGGAAGGTATCCGTATCAGAGTCTGCGGCAGGAAATGCCAGAAACTTGTCAAATGTAAAACTATGGTAGATTTCGGAAGTGTAGAGAGATAAATCTTCTACTTCAACTTCTGTTTTCAGATTCTGGATAGCACCAGGAAGAGAACAGGATCCGTTATCATATAAAATTTTGTCCGGACGCTCAAAAAATGCGGGGATCTTGCAATTTCTTAGTATTTCTATTATTTCACGACAGAGTGAATTGGGAATTGAACTGGAAAATAAAAGTTCTCCATTCATATAAATCTGGCTGCCACATCCACAGGCATATCCGTCAAAGCCAATCTTCCGGATTATTTCAGGAATCATGGCATAAGTACGTCCGGAGTTGACAAAAAGCAGGTGTCCATTATCGTGGGCTTTTTTTAAAGCAATTCTTGCACTGGCCGGAACAGCCCATGGATAAGGGGTAAGTAAAGTCTTATCAATGTCAAAAAATAATAGTTTACGATTATTCTGCATCAGATGCCTCCTCTATTGTGTCACTGAATTCATCGTTTGCTTTAATATGGCTTCCGTTGCTGAAATCTTCGCTAAATTTTTCGCTGAATTCCTCGTTCGAAGAATCTTCACTTCCTGTATGTACGCGAATGCCATTAAGTTCGACTTCACCTTCCATTGGAATTACAAGACATTTTCGTCCATCAATCACGCGTGTCTCAACGAGATCGGCACGTTCAGGGTCTACGTGAACGACAACATCAGGAGTCTTAATCTCGAATCTTCGTGTATTGGTAATATTAGAAGCAACCAGAGAGGATTTTTCTCCGGCAGTAATTTCATACTGCTCGTCAAAAGACTGTAACTTCTCATCTTCTACGCCACATTCTTCGAAAAGACGTTTCACTTCGGATTTAGTCAGAACTACAGGCTCCGGTTCATCTTTCTGAGCTTCAATCAGGTCGTTTAATTTCTCGTGAATATTTAATACCGTATCATAGCTGCAGTCCTCACCAAGTGTATCTTCGACCAGTGCATTGAAAGAGTCACGCTGTCCACCGGCGGAGAGAGGGGCATTGCATCCAAGGAGTTCATCAATAAAAATATCTCTGAGTTCATTTACGTTCTTACTATAATAAAGAACTCCATGAATATCCGTACTGCGGTCATTAAACTGCGGGAAAAGAAAAGCAACATCCGGAAGTTCTACGATCCAGTCGCGGATGCGGTCCTGAATGCTGTTGGTCTCCGCGTTATAGCAAAGTCCTGCTTTGGAAAGTTTCACCGGGCAGATGCAACACATAATGTGTTCGTAAATTTCATCTGAGGCATCAAACATTTCGGAACCATCGGAGGATTTTCCGGGAATGTCATATACTCCATGAATCAGGATAATGTAATAATTCTCCGGATAATCATAGTTTTCGATGATTTTATCGTAAAAACTCTCGACCAGTGCATCGTCTGTAAGTTTGCTTTCTCTCAGTTTCATAAGGAAATGCTGAGTTCCGCCTTCGGATTCCTGTTCAAGAGGAAATTCCATGTTCATCAGGTTCTTCCCAATTGTTCCGGAAAGGGATTTGCGGAAGATATCAAAATATTTGAACATTTCTTCTTCGGAGAGGGAGAGAAATGCTTCTTTTAATTCGGTTTTTTTGTTCTTTTCTCCGTCAACATAGCATCCGCAAATGCGGGTGATAGAGCAGTTCTCTGGTGTGAACTGCTTCTTGATTTCGGAAATTTCTTTTTTGTTCATATAAGTTACACCTCGTAATAGTATACTTTCCATTATAGACTAGATAGGGACTGGGGGCAAGGATGATTTGTCTGTGAAAGTGTGAAATTATAGATGAGTTTTGACAAAGGTGGTGGTATAATATAGGAAAATTTGTTGCTGTTTACTATGTGAAAATACAGGAGGATACTGACATGAATGAAACAATGAAAAATCTTTTAGAACGCAGAAGTGTACGTGGATATAAGAAAGATCTTGTGCCGGAAGAGGTATTAAATGAGATTCTTGAAGCTGGTGAGTATGCGCCGAGTGGAATGGGACAGCAGGGAACTCTTATGGTAGTGACTCAGAATCCGGAGCTTGTTGCGAAGCTTTCTAAAATGAATGCGGATGTAATGGGGGCAAAGAGCGATCCGTTTTATGGAGCATCGACTGTTATTGTGGTTTTTGCTGACAGTGAGCAGGGCACTTGTGTGGAAAATGGAAGTCTTGTTATGGGAAATCTGATGAATGCGGCTCATGCAGTTGGTGTGGATTCCTGCTGGATTCATCGTGCGAGAGAAGTGTTTGCGTCTGAAGAGGGTAAAGCGCTGAAAGCTGAATGGGGTGTGCCGGAGTCTTATATTGGTATTGGCCATTGTGTACTTGGTTATCGTTCTGGAGAGTATCCGGAAGCTAAGGAGAGAAAAGATGGATTTGTGATCAGAGTTTGATTGTGAAAAACAGGGAGCAGGGGTGTATATGTGTAGAGCGACTGATGAGATGAGGATGACTGAGTGAGTATATTTGGTAATAGAAAGAAAAAGAAGTATAGAACTTTTCTTCAGGATTCTGAGACGGGTGCGGATGATACCAGGGAGTATGAGAGGGGCCGGGGAGTCTGGGGGAAGAATAACTTGCAGGAGGGACATGGGTCGGAGATGAGTGAGAATCTGATCAGGAAGCATTATTGGTTTTCGGGGAGAGTGCAGGGGGTCGGGTTTCGGTACCGGGCGTGTTATATTGCGAGTTCTCTGGGAGTGACCGGATGGGTGAGGAATAACTGGGATGAGCGTGTCGAGATGGAGGCGCAGGGGACCAGGGAGGATCTTGCCAGGATGGTGGAGATGTTGTATAGGCAGAGTTTTATTGGGATTGAGGGGGTTGAGGAGAAGGTTGTGCCGGTTGAGGTGGAGAGTGGATTTTATGCTCGTTAACTATTAAAAAGGTACGCCAAGTCCGTCAGATCATTCCTGTCGGCTCGGTTTCGGGACTTAAGAAAAGCTAAGCCCCGGGAAATCCGCTAAAAGCATTCGCAGATAACTCAAACTCGCTGCGCTCAGACAG
>ENA-OWPM01000237-OWPM01000237.1-human-gut-metagenome-genome-assembly--contig:-NODE-237-length-73878-cov-26.042331_pt1 | contig 73878 bp, 80 predicted proteins | sample MGYA00248267_ERZ651852 | MGnify/ENA primary metagenome ERZ651852 (study PRJEB26924, sample SAMEA4378228) | human gut metagenome | biome: human gut; feature: human-associated habitat; material: faeces... | reverse complement strand
GGTTTGATTTTGAGAACGGCACAGCGGAGATCGTAAAGCTGGCAGATTGGGACACAGTGAAATCTAACGTCTTTGCAAAAACGACGATCCGGTACATACAAGAATTGCCAGAGGCAAGATTGTTGCAAGAGAAAGCCGTATTGGTCTGCTATGTGTAGGGGGGGCTGCAAAAATTTTTCAAAAATATTCTGAAATTTTGCGACCAACGACAATAAAATCGTACTTATAGGGTGAAAAGGCCTTTGTAATACAAAAGAGGGAGGTGAACGCATGGATGACTTAATGATTATCGAACTGTACTTTGCGCGTGATGAACAAGCAATTGAAGAAACTGATACCAAATACGGAAAGCTGTGCTTTCATATGGCGAACAATTTCTTATCAAATGATGCGGATGCGGAAGAATGCGTCAACGATACATATCTGAGTGCATGGAACACGATTCCACCGACGCGCCCCAATAACTTCCGAGCATTTCTCTGCAAGATTGTCCGAAATCTGTCTATGAAGAAGTTGGAATTCAACCTTGCATTGAAGCGCGCCCAGAATGTAACTGTATCTTTTTCAGAACTGGAAGAAGTGATGCTTGACACCCGGACTGCTCCGGAGTGGGAATACGAAAATCTCGGCAAAATCATCAGTAAGTTCCTGCAAGCTGAAAAAGAGGATGCTCGGAATGTATTTATCCGTAAATACTATTTTTTTGATTCTATCAGCGACATTGCAGGACGATATTCATTTACCGAAAGCAAAGTCAAGAACATGCTTTATCACTCCCGCAATAGGCTAAAAGAATATTTGAAGAAAGCAGGTGTAGAAGTATGAATACGCCAAAGCTGGCGATTGCTATGAATTATATTGACGAAAATCTGATCTCCGGGGCGATTGACTACAAACCAACAATCCCAAGCAAAAAAGTCACTCTTTTTAAGAAGCATATTGTAGCTGTTGCAGCTTGCCTTTGCGTCATTGTTATGGCAGTAACCTTCACGCTTCAAAATGATGTTAGGTCGCCTGTTGACGATATACCGCCTAACAGCAATGACAATATAATTGACAATACACCGACAATTGCAGACCCCATAGATAATGTCGTGTGGAATGACGTCTCATCCATTCCGGGAATGATGCTTCCATTTCTTGGTGAAGAAAATTGTGTGGCAATGAGCAGCAAGGAGTTGTTTGAATATTATGGAATAGATATTGCCTCACAGCTTTCCGACACTGGGTTTGTTAATGAAGTAAAGGGGGCTTATCCACATGGGATATATACTTATTCAAATGGCGATGTATTTGACATGAACTCCTTTGTTTTTGCTTCTGAAGATGGGATGCAAGAAATAGAGTGCTATATTGGTAAAACAACTGACTGCGAAAAATATGCAAGTAATTTAAATGTCAATGAATATGAGAGATCTCAAGTTAATGGAATAGATGTGTTCATCTGCCAATATAAAGATTCTACTGAAACTTGTCTATTTTCAATTTTGAATATAAACGGATGTGATGTTATTATGATGTCAAATAATATTGATAAACAGATGTTTCTATCTGCATTAAAAAGCCTAACTGGTAATTAGGATGGTTATTTTGCTGAATGGGGATGATGCCGATGTTCTAACGAGAGATGTAATAAAAGAATTTACAAAAAGACACAAGGAGGTAACCTATGAAAAGTAACATTAGAAAATTTATGTCTATGCTGATGGTATTGGCGATGCTCTTGTCGTTAAGTACCATTAACGCTTTTGCCGTTTCCACTGTCATTGACGATTCGCCTAGTTTTGAGCGTGTAGAATGTGATCATGTCGAAGTTTTGGAAGATGGTGGAAAGATATACACCTATGTAATCAATGGAGTTGTAAATAAATTTCCTGTTCCTCCAGATGGTTTTGATCCACTTACTGCCACAAACGAACAGTTAAGAGTGTATGGTTTTCCAACTCGTCCGGTCACAAGAGATGCTGTAGCATATGCGTCTTGGCTTGCCCTCGTAGAGGACTATAACAGCACTCCCGTCCCTACGATTGATGTGATGGATAGGCCAATGAGCGGTACACTGGTGACAACCGGTAACACTGCTGCGAGAGCTGTCTCGATTTATTCCAGCAACTGGTCTGGTTATGAATCCAACTTAGGAACAAGTAGTTCAACATTTTACACGCAGGTTCAAGCAGACTACACTCAACCAACAATTAGTTCTATCTCTGGTACTTCAAGTTCAAATGTTATTGGTTATTGGGTTGGCCTTGGTGGACACAATACGGGCAGTTTGGTGCAAGCAGGTACCGCAACAACGGGCTTGAGCGACCACTGGGCTTGGTATGAGTACTTGAGTGCTTCTAATCTAAATCCTGCTGTACGTATCACATCTTTGGAAATCAATCCTGGTGATAGCATTCATGTGTATATTTCGTTTCAACAAGCCAATGACAAGTTTAATTATTATATTGCCAATAATACAACCGGAAAGAGTGCAAGTGGGATTGTTGAAATTGATGCAGACGAGTATTTTGATGGATCAACAGCAGAATGGGTGATTGAAAAGGCAAAAACAAATCTACCCAAGTTTGGAAGTATCACAATGTCAAATTGTCAAGCGACACTTAACACATCAAACACATGGAAAAATCTTAACAGCTTGTCAGGTGTCAAGAAAATTATACTTACAGACAGCGGTTCTTCGTCTGGCACCGTACTCTGCTCCCCCGGCTCTATCTCCAGTAACCATAAATTCACTGCAACTTGGAAAGCATACAACTAAATTCTGAATTTTCAAATATAGGCAACACCCTGTGGTACTTGTTAGCTGACTGGATTAGATAGACATTCCTGAAAAAAAGGCAGCGGGGATCCGCTGCCTTTTTATTTTACTTTTAATCTTCTTTTTGCCTCGCAAGGAATAAACTTGGCAAGCAACTCAGGTATAGAATATTTGTGGGTTAGGAAACTATCTACAAAAAAACAGTTGATCCGTTATTCTTCTACATTAAATGATTTGCTCCCGTGCCAGCATAAATGCTGATACGGGAGCTTCTCTGCTTTTCGTACCACTTTCTGAAGCTGAATATTTCCAACTCTGTAATGCTTTGGCACACCTTAATCCGTCGGCTAACAGTAATAGGATTGAATTAGTTCCTTATCACTGTTAAGCCAAGGAGTTAGGTGGATTTTCACAGGGGAAAGTAAAGTGAACGGAAAAGACAAGGAGTTACATAAACATATACCCGGATTATAGAAGCAAGATGGAAACAGCAAATCAAATAGCGAATGTTTCACTTTCGGTCTCCCATAAAATAACCGAGTGGCTTTCGTTTTGCAAGCCCCTTGGCTGAATAATTACTTTCTATATCCTGTTGTCATTATTTCTTGATGTGTAATTTCGCAACTGATTTCATCCACAAATTGATAGAGTGCCTTTTCGATGAATTCATGCAAAAGCCAGTTCTGCTTGCTTTCCATTAGTTTTTCAAATTTTTGCGGATTATATCGAACCAGTTCACTCATCCAGTGCATAACAGCAAAAATTAGGGTCAGTGAATTCCTTTGCAAAACATGTGTGTTATTCGGAAGGTTCTTTTTTAGATACCAGAGCTTTGTATCACCGTAAATGTAGAATAGGTCTTTTCTGACTTTTCTGTGATAGTTGGATAGGTCTTGCATCCTTTGATTTAGGTCGCTGTGGATATTCCAGTTGAACCTTGAGTTTTCCTTTCTAATTATATAGGTGTTGCTTTCCGGGGGAGGCGGAACTCTCTTGTAGCCAGCGGGTAAGTAACGCAAGATTGATGCATTGGCATAGCGTGCATCTAAATCGAACTGAACCCATGCCTTTGATGTTGTATCCTCCCTTATAAATTTCAAATTTCGTATTGGGACAAAAAGTTCGGTTGTTCCGGTATATGTAATCGCAAAGCTGCGATGTACGCACGGAATGTTGTAAAGTAGATCCTTAATATTATGTGTTTGTTTGTCAACATTTTCTCCTAAGTATCTTGATAGCTCATTTAACACGCCCGAACCCAAAAAGATAACCTCGGCCTTATCCAAGGAGTTGTTTTGTACTTGTTCGTGCCGTGCTTGTGTGATTCCGTGAGAGATATTTGTCACATTTATACCATTTACACAGAGTAGCGCCTTTGTTGCGTTTAGGCAGCAGTAATACGATGTCAATGGTTTTGAATTCTGTGGCAACTTTTCAGAGGCAAGAAAGAAATGCTTGGCTTGCTGCCAGTAAAAAAGTGCATTTTTAGATTTCTCGTCTTTTTGACGCTTGAACCATAGTTCAACATACTCCCATGCCGAATCAGTGAGAATAGTTTTGCTTTTGTAATCAGCTGAGGTTATTGGCTTTAATAGCGAAATTTCCTTTGAGTTTATTGTAATCGCTTTTTGCATAAACTCTACCCTCCTTTTTCAAACAAGTTTATGCCTTAATATACCGCGTCGTCCGTCCTGCACCGATCCGCTTTACGGAACCGGTCTTGACCATTGCGCCGAGAACGGCTTCGACTGTCGTGGGGCTGACATCGGGAAGAATTTTGCAGATCTCGGCTTTGGAAAGCGGGGTCAGGCTGTTTAGCACGGTCGCCTCCACACGGGTCTTTTTCGTGATCTTCTTACCGTGTACCACAGCAAACCGTTTGTCCAACTCCTTATAGCACATATAAAGCGTGGAGAGGAAATTCTCGATAAAAGGGAAATAGGAGTTTTCATTCATTTCCCATCCGACAGAGGACTGTCGCAGGGCTTCATAATAATACGCCTTATAGTTGTTGATCTGCTCCTCAAAGGACACATATTTTCCGGCGTCAAAGCCGTTTTTGTATAACAGCAGTAGTGACAGCAGACGGGACATTCTGCCGTTGCCATCTCGGAACGGATGGATACAGAGGAAGTCAAGAATCACGCATGGAATCAAAAGAAGCTGATTGATATTTGCATCGCTTCGAGCATCCAGATAGGCAAGCTCTAACTGCTCCATTGCTTTCGGAGTTTCGCTTGCAGGTGTGGGGCGGAAACGGACGCGTCGGTTCCCGTCTGCATCAACTTCCAAAATCACATTATCGTCCGTTTTGTACTGCCCTCCGTACTCATAGCCCGCAAAGCTCATCATCATTTCGTGCAGCCGCAAAATGTCGCTCTGCCGAAAGTCGATGTACTCATAGCCGAGATGAATTTCGTTCAGTGCATCTCTGTATCCTGCGATCTCCGCTTCATTGTGGTTCAGCGGAGCGCTGTTCTGATTGACAATGGCGGCGATACGCTCATCGCTAGTCACAATGCCCTCAATGGCGTTGGAGCTTTTGATGGACTGCACCTTTGCGACAGCCTCCAGCTCCGTGAATATCTGCGTGTATTCGTCCTTGCGCACGCCTGCCATAGTTTTGAGCGCTGCAATATTGGAAGTGAGGTTCACAAGGTTTGCCGGCAGCATACCGTTATTCAAAAAGGAGTAATCGAATTTTCTCATACAGCACCAGCCTTTCTGCACATAATTATAGCGCACTATATGCAGAAACGCAAGCAATCATCTGAGTTATCTGCATATTCTTTTCTAATGATATGTGCAGATTAGGCTTTGGAATATGCAGCATAATAAAAAACGGCACGGAGTTTCCGTGCCGTTTGCGTTAGTTCGCTTTGATTTTTGAAGTAGGCCACAGCATCAACACTTCCGCAGAAGTAAATGTGCTGCAGCTTCATATCCGAACCGCGGTACGGTCAAGCCTTTGGCGCTGGTTTCTCCGGGACCGCTGTCAGCAACGAAAAGATAATCCGTCTTACTGCCGCAGACGAGCTGCGCCGTCCGGACAGGTTTTTGCCATCCGCTCGTGTCCGTCTGTATCTTGCTGATCATGGGGGCGACATCCTGCTACACAAGGCGGCGAAGAAAGCCTTTGACGAGCTGGGCGTCAGAAAACTGCCCTCCGTCAAGAGCTTGCAGGAGGAATACGCCAAGCTGCTATCGGAGAAAAAGGCGGCGTATGCCGAATACCGGCGTTCGTGCGACGAGATGCGCGAGCTGCTGCTCCACAAGCAGAACGTGGATCGTATGCTGGGCAAAAACGAGCACGAGGAGGAGAAGAAAAAGGAGCATGACCGGCAATAACGGTCACTCTCCTAGGCGTTTCGCAGAAACGTGCAGCCGCGCATTTTGCGCGTTCAAGGGGCCTTAGGGGCGCTGCCCCGACAAGCAGAGGGGAGTTTTCGCGGAGGCGAAAATTTCCCAAAAATGCAAAAGAGAGCCCTCTTTGCCCTGCTTGCCACGTTTGCTACGTTTGTAAATTTGGGCTTAAAATAACACTGCTATCTTGACATTTTACGCAACCTGTGTATAATTAGATAGCAGTGCTATTTTTCTGGGAGGTGATTAGCCTGAGTAAGAGTGAAGATACAAGACAACTGATTTTAGACACAGCCAAAAAGGAGTTCATGGAAAAGGGATATAACGATGCTTCCGTTCGCAGTATTGCAAAACAAGCTGGGCTGACCACTGGCGCAATTTTTCGCTATTTTGCCGATAAAGAAAGCCTGTTTGCCGCACTTGTGTCACCGGTTGCGGATCATATGTTGGATTTGTATCGCAAAGGTGGAGAACGGGGCTTCGCTTCTCTGACAGATGGCCATCCGGAAAATATGTGGAATATTTCTGATGAGGTTATTTCCGTGCTGGTGGAGTACATTTTCGCAAACAAGGATGCTTTCTACCTGCTTATCAGCCAGTCTGCCGGAAGCGCCTACGAAAGCTTTGTAGATCAGCTTATTGAGGAAGAAGAAAAACAGACTTATACCTTTCAGCAGGAGATGATTCGCCAGGGCTATTCGTGCCGTCCCTTGACGCTTGACGAAATACATATTCTACTTAGCGCACAGTATTATGCGTTCTTCGAGATTGTGCGTCATAAGCTGGAAAAGGACGAAGCACTTGACAGAATACATCTCATTGCAGATTTTTTCGGTAGTGCATGGAAATTGTATTTTGCGTAAGGAGGTGTTTTTTGCCCGTTGGTTAGCCTACTCTAACTCATTCTTATGAATCCTACAGACCTATTTTTTTGAAAGGAGTTTTTTATGAATACTACGACTGAAAAGAAAAGATTTACCACGCGGGACGTGATGGTAATTGCAGCCATGATGGTCTTGACATTTGCGGTATATGGAGCGGTTGGCACTCTGACGCTTCCGTTTCCGTTCCTGTACCTTTACTGCTCTGCCGGTATTCAAGAATTTTTCTGTGCAACCTTTTATCTTGTTGTTGCTAACCGACTGAACAAACACGGGATTTTGATGGTGTGGAGCACCGTGTTTGGCATCATCAGCGCCTTAGGCGGCTATGTGTTTCTGCTTCCGTATTTTCTGCTGGTGGGTGTGATTTGTGAGCTTGCCATGCTGGGTAAAGATAGCTACCGGAAACCCTTACGCAACGCCATGGGGTGGTCTTGTTATGGCCTCGGCATGATTATCGGAAACACTGTTCCGATCTGGGCTGCTTGGGAAAGTTATGTGGCAAAGGCATCCACGGAAGGCTTTTCTCAGGAGGTCTTTGATATGCAACTCAATATGCTCTCCAGCCCGTGGCACATGATTGGAGCCTGTGCGATCACGGTAGCTCTTGCCCTGCTTGGCTGCCTCTTTGGACAGCGTATTTTGAGACGCCATTTCCAGAAAGCAGGAATTGTAAAGTGATGGAAGCCGTAATTAACAACACAAAACTGATCCGCCGCGTCAACATTTTTGCGCTGTTGATATTGGCTGTTTGTGTCTGCGCCGTGGCTTTTCTCTGTAAAAACATGTGGCTGCATATTGCCTGCACCGCCGCACTGTTTCTTGTGATGACAATATTCGGGTATTGGGGAAAGGGACTGAAATTCTTAGTAGCTTTCCTCATTAGCTACGGATGGCTTACATTCAATGTGCGCCATGGTATCAATATTCCATCCCCCATGCTTTTTACTTTCCTGATCGAACTGATCCCCGTCTTTATGGCGGTCTATCTTGTTTCACAGGCTCCATCGGGCAAGCTGACTGCTGCCCTCCGGCAACTGCCGCTTCCGTCCTCCGTAAGGCTGACGGTGATTGTCATACTGCGTTTTGTTCCAACGGTGGCTTCGGAGTTTTCTGACGTGCTGGATGCCATGAAGACGCGCGGACTTCTGCTCTCTCCGCTTCAAGTGGTTTTACATCCGCTTAACACCTTTGAATATGTGGTCGTACCGATGGTGTTTCGCTCCTTGAAAATTGCAGACGAGTTGGCGGCATCCAGCGTTGTTCGCGGGATTGAGAGTCCCTACAAGAAGGAAGGCTACTACTTAAACAAGATGGCTGTAAGCGATGGCGTCATGATTGCGCTGTTTATTTCAACAGCGGCCATGTGTATCTTGGTGTGAGGTGAGAAATTGAATCCAGCGATTGAAATTAAAAATCTCAGTTTCTCCTACGGAGACACGGAGAATCAGTTGAAGCATATCAATCTCAGCGTAGAAAAGGGGGAGGTCATCGTATTGACGGGCCCCTCCGGCAGCGGAAAGAGTACTTTGACCCGCGTGATAAATGGACTGATCCCCTATTTCTTCACGGGAGAGCTAAGCGGCGAAGTATGGCTATTCGGGAAGAACATGGCGGAGATTCCCTCATGGGAACGAGGCAAGTATGTCGGGAATGTATTTCAGGACCCGCGTAGCCAGTTCTTTGCCAATGAGGTAGCAGGCGAAATTGCCTTTGGCTGCGAAAACTACGGTGTCCCTCATGACGAGATCGTGAAAAGAGTTCAGGACGCAGCGGAGGCATTGAGCATTACGGACCTTTTAGAACAGAAGGTTCGATACCTCTCTTATGGTATGCGGCAGCGGGTAGCAATCGCCTCTGCGGAGGCGATTGACCCAGATATCTATGTGATGGACGAACCCTCTGCCAATCTGGATATGGGCGCTACGGAGGATTTTGCAGCGTTTGTTTGTCTTTTGAAAAAGCAAGGAAAGACGATTCTGATTGCAGAGCATCGGCTTTATTATCTGCGTGATATAGCAGATCGGATCGTCTATTTGAATAAGGGTGAAATCGTCAGCGTGATGACGCCGCAGGAAATGAATATTCTGCCCCATGCGCAGGTTTTCGAGTGGGGGCTTCGTAGTATGGAACTCTTGAACTTGCCATTCCCTGCTAATAGTGGTAAGGAAACTGAACAGAAGCCTTTGTTAAGCGTTGAGAGACTACACAAGCGGTTCGGCTTGCATGAAGTGTTGAAGGACGTTTCGTTTTCCTGCTCACCGGGAGAAATCGTTGCGATTGTAGGCCCCAATGCTGCCGGAAAGAGCACGTTGGGGAAACTGCTGTCAGGGCTTCTGAAGGAGGACGGCGGTACGATCCGCTTTGCGGAAAAGCCATTGAAAAAGAGCAGACGGCGCGAAATGATTTGGTATATCATGCAGGATTTGGACAGTCAGTTATTCGGAGAAAGTCTGACCGATGAACTTTTGACAGGCAAAAAAGTAACGCCCGCATTGAAGCTGCGGGCGGACGAGTTACTGACGCTCTTGAATTTGGCAGAGTTTGCAGACCGGCATCCGGCAACCCTGTCAGGAGGACAAAAACAGCGTCTTGCTTTGGCTGTCGCTCTGTTGAACGAAGCGCCGGTCATCGTTCTGGACGAGCCTACCAGTGGCTTGGATGGTCGCAATATGCGATCTGTCAGCAAGCAGCTTCGTGCGCTTGCAGAAAAGGGGCATATTATTCTTATGATTACTCACGACTTGGAATGTGCCCTTGCCACTTGCAGCCGTGCGCTTGTGATCCGAGACTGCACATTGGCGGATGATTTTCAAATTGATAACGCAGAGCGGCTTATGGCCGCCATGCGGGAATAACAGGAGGAGCCATGGAAAAGGAAAGAAACTCCAGCGCCGCTTATTTAATGCAGTTGGCTGGAAAATATAAACTACATCTGCTTGTATCTGCCCTGTTCGGAATTGCCAGCGCATTATGCTCGTTTATCCCGTATGTCATGGTGTATCGCAGCATTTTGGTTTTGCTGGGCGGTGAAGGAGACGCTTTGCACTATGGGTTGATTGCCGCAGCGGCGATTGCAGGGAAATTCCTCTGCTCCATCCTTTCCGGGACATTTTCTCACATTGGAGCCTTTAACACGCTATACAACGTGCGCACGCAGATCAGCAGGCACATTGCAAAGGTTAATCTGGGGTTCTTCACCGATCACGCATCGGGCGAGATCAAGAAAGTCATTATTGAGGATGTGGAACGAATTGAAAAATTCCTGGCCCACCAAATTCCGGACGGGACCTCTGCCGTATGCGTGCCTGTGATCGTATTCATTCATCTGCTGACAATCAATGTCACCATGGCCTTATGCCTGCTGGCGCCGGTAGTGCTGGGGCTTATCATTCAAGGGGCGGCAATGGCGATTACCGGGAAACAGATGCCGACCTATCATCGCCTGCTGGAAAAGCTGAACACGGCGATCATGCAGTTCATCAACGGGATGCCCGTAATGAAAGCCTACAATATGACCGCTGAGAGCTATCGGGACTATGCAGACACGGTAGAGGAATACAATGCGTTCTGGAAACGCTGCACCAAAAGTCAGGGATATACCTACGGCCTGTTTGTGGCATTGGTTGAAAGCGGAATCCTTTTTGCCCTGCCGCTGGGCGGCCTGCTCTACTTCCGGGGAGCATTGCCCATGCAGGATTATTTGTATTTTATGGTCATGAGTATGGTGTTTCTCTCCGGTCTGCTCAATCTGATGAATTTTGCCATGATGTTCAGTCAGATCATGAGCGGCGTTGGGCGAATCCAGACCATTATGGAGCTGCCATGCACAACAGAGGGAACGGAGACTTTAGATCGCGCACAGCCTCATAGCGTGAGCTTTGAGGATGTTACTTTCCGATATGACAAAACCGATGTGTTGAAAAACATCTCGTTATCTCTGCCGGCAGGTAGCCTGACTGCTTTTGTTGGCGCTTCCGGGGCTGGAAAAACCACCGCCGCGCAGCTTATCCCCAAGTTTTGGGAAGTCGCGGAAGGTAGCATCTGCATCGACGGAAAGAATATTTTAGAATTGAAGAACGATAATCTGATGGACTTGGTGTCCTTTGTATTTCAGGAAACCTTTACGCTACATGACAGTATTTATGAAAATATCGCCATCGGAAACAAAGAAGCTACGCCCCAGCAAGTAGAAGATGCTGCAAGAGCCGCGCAGATCCACGATTTTATTATGAGCCTTCCGAACGGCTACAAAACCAAACTGGGCGAGGACGGCGTAAAGCTTTCGGGAGGAGAGAAGCAGCGCATTTGCATTGCGCGGGCAATCCTGAAAGATTCTCCCATCATTATCTTCGATGAAGCGACCAGTTTTGCGGACATGGAAAACGAACATAAAATCCAGCTTGCTTTATCGTGCTTGCTGAAAGGAAAAACCACCATTATGATCGCTCACCGTCTTCACACGATTACGGGAGCAGATCAGATTTGTGTGTTCCATGAAGGACGCCTTTTAGAGAAAGGAAAACATGACGAGCTGGTGTCAAAGGGCGGGCGGTATGCCGATATGTGGCGCAGTTATACGCAGGAGGTGACAGCATGAATTACACATTCAAAATGATTCGCCGGGTTGCCGGTAAAAATATAAAGTCTCTGTATTTACCTATCGTGCTGTCCTGTCTGGACGCACTGTTGCACATGGGGATGTTCAGCGCAATGGTTTTGACGATTATCGAGCTGATCGGCGGCATCTTTACGGTGCAAAAACTGACCTTGTACAGCGTCATCCTTGTGCTGTTGTTTTTGGTGAGGGCTATCTTATTTTCCGTAAACTATACGCAGGTACAATATCGCGGCGCAGATATTTCGGCGCAGCAGCGCCTTGCTCTCGGCGATCATATCCGCAGCCTGAATCTTGGATATTTCAACAAGAACAGCATCGGTCGCCTCATGAGTACGCTGACTACAGATATTACTGACTTTGAACAGGTTTTGACACATTCTCTGGCGAGTTTGATAAAGGTGCTGTTCTTCAGCGCTCTGGCTCTCCTGTTTGCCTTTATGGTTTCATGGCAGTATGGACTGATTGCTACGGTGCTGATCCTGATTGCGTTCCCTTTGATGCGTCTGAGTGGAGCGATGTCACAGAAATACGGCAGCAGGCAGCGGGCAAGCGTTAATCGTGTGATCTCCCGCATTGTGGAGTACATCAATGGAATCAGAACCTTTAAGCTCTATAACATGACAGGCGAAAAGTTTCAGCGCCTTGACGATAGCTTTACCTCCTTAAAAAAAGATTCCGTAAAACTGGAACTCTCGATTATGCCTTTTTCTATCTCCTTCAGTTTTGTGACCTCGTTGATTCTTCCGGCAGCGTTAATTCTGGCTCCGGCCTTATATCAGTCGGGAGCAATCGACACACAGCGCATGATCGCCCTACTGATGATCGGCGTTTCTCTTTCCAGTATGATGGCAACGCTCGGCAGTCTGTACCCGGAATTGAAGTATCTCAGTAAGGCGGCGGAGAACATCTTACAGGTTCGGCAGGAGGCACCCTTGCCGTATCGTGAGGATGCAGCGCAGCTTAACGCATTTGATGTCAGCTTTTCCCATGTAAATTTCGCTTATGAGAAGAATGTACCCGTGTTGCATGACGTTTCCTTTTCTGTGAAGCCGGGGACGACGACGGCACTGGTAGGGCCATCCGGCAGTGGTAAAACCACGATCATCAGCCTGATTTCCCGGTTTTGGGATGTGTCAAAGGGCTCCATTACGATTGGAGGCTCAGATATTCGGGAACAGTCACCGGATGTGCTGACAGGGAAAATGGCCATCGTCTTTCAGGACGTTTATCTGCTGCATGACACCATAGCGAACAACATCCGGGTGGGAAAGCCGGGTGCGAGTATGGAGGAAATCATCGCGGTAGCAAAGGCAGCGCAATGCCACGAGTTTATTTCGGCGTTGCCGGACGGCTACGATACCGTGGTGGGCGAAGGTGGAAATACCCTTTCCGGCGGCGAAAAGCAACGAATCTCCATTGCACGCGCTCTCATCAAGGATGCACCTATCGTCTTGTTGGATGAAACCACTTCCAGTTTGGATGCAGACAATGAGAAAGAGATTCATAGGGCGCTGGACGCTCTGATGAAAGACAAGACGGTAATTGTCATTGCGCATCGTCTTAACACGATCATCGGAGCGGATCAGATTCTTGTTCTGGACAAAGGAATAATCAGTGAGCGCGGAAACCACAAGGAGCTTTTGGCACAAAACGGATGGTATGCCCGTATGATTTCAGAGCAGACAAAGGCGCGGGAGTGGAGCATTACCTGATGCCGCAAAAGATGCTTATACGCAAAACGGAGGAGCTTGCAAAAGCAAGCTCCTCCGCACTGGTATACTGTATCGCTGAAAGGTCAGTATTGAGGATACTGCTTCCACAGGCAATCCTCAATCGTTTTGATGGCATGAACCGCCTCGACATCATCGACTCCGTTTGATAGAAGGGCGTAACCCCGATATACGCAGCCATTCTTCACCCTTAATTCTTCGGCATACACGCCGCTGTAGCCTCAGCCTCCATTGAGCCAGCAACAGCTGATTGTACTGTCCCTCTTAGATTTCTCCGGATACTCCGGCAAAAAGGCTGCAGTATACTGCGATTGTGTCTGTGCAAAATACGCATCGTTACCTGTCCACACACCATCCATGTTTCGGATACTTTCTCTGAATGTACGAAACCTCATGGGCTGTACCTCAGAAGAGTGTATTCGGGGCGTTATCAGGCGCTGCATACGTTTCCTGTGCCGGCATTGTCGCTGATTTTATCGGGTTCTGCAGATAGTATGCCGTCAGCCATGACTGGTAGTGGGTTTTGGTCATCAGCATAAGCTCGCTGAACAGTTCAAAAGTCATGCTGACCGAGACATGGTTTTCAGGATTCTTTCCGAACCGCGGTACGATCAGACCTTTGGCGTTGGTTTCTCCGGGACCGCTGTCAGCAACGAAAAGAAAATCCGTCTTACTGCCGCAGACGAGCTGCGCAGTCCGCGACAGACTTTTCCCATCCGCTCGTGCCCGTCCGTACCTTGCGAGCTTTTCCGCCGAAGTGCCGCCAAGGCACTGATAGAGCGGCGTGCTGTCACCATTTTTCTTCTTAGCCTGCATAAGATAGCGCAATTCACCACCCACCAGCTTCCGGCACAACTCCAACACCTCCGCCATATCGATGTAGATTTGAATGCTGTTGGTCTGACGCTGGCCGGAGGGCTTGCTGAGGTCGTAGGAGGCAAATGTAAAATGCGCTTTCCCGATCTCAAAGGCATCATTCAGACTTTCCACAAAGCAGTTACGTGCATCGATGCGAATGATTTGGCTACGGTTGCGGTCATCATTCATGGCTGAGCTCCTTCCACAATGCCGGCAGATGTTCAAGTGCGTCGATAAGACGGTCGCTGTTTTTTTGGAACTGTTTCCGGAAATCCTCCTGAATGTCATAATTGAGATACAGCGCCTGATAGGTAATGGACCAGACCCGCTCCATGGATTTGTCAGGAAGCATTTTCTCCAGCTCCACGATTTGCTGTCTTACAGAGAACAGCGCTTTCTGCCATGCAATAAAATCGTTGTCGTGGATGGGTATGCCGAAGCTTTCTACCCACTCGCGTACGGTATGCTCTTCGGAACGATCTCCGCACTCAATGGAGTTGATGATATACTGGATCCTGGCACGCTCAATGGCGTTCGGATCCGTTTCTTTCGCATCCAGCTTTATGCTGCGGCCCAGTGGGAACAGGGCGCAAACCGTAGGCTTTGCATTATGAACAGAACATTTCCGGTCCCTGAGCAGCGGGCAACGCTTAATAGATCCTCTCGGCTTGAGCCGTACAATGGGGATTCGGGAGTTTTGCCCCAGATATACCTCGCAATATTGTGCAATGGTGTCCCGTGGCGCAAGTCCCAGCTCCTTGGATATGTTGTAGAGGTCTTTGGGATTCAGGAGAATATCCTCCCGGTTGATGCAGCACTTCCCGCACTGCTTGCAGTGAAAACGAAAATGCTCATCCGTTCCGATGCACATCTCGTCGTAGTGCTCCACAATGTGTCGTAATCTTTGATCCATTTTACTTCTCCTTTTTATAGAATAACAGTCGGGGTGTGTCGGTTATGGCTGCTCCGCCAACAGGGACAGTGCGGCCTTGAGCTGTTGAAGATTTTTTGCATATTGCGTTAGGAACGGCTGATCTAAGTCGAAATCCGAATACTTATATCGCCAGAACAGGAGCATCGCCTGTTGCCGATGGAATTCGGGTATCCGACGCATGAGTCGTGCAATATCCCGAGCAGAACCAAGATCCATTCTGAGAAACGCTTTGTCTTCCTCGGTAAACCGCCGTTTCATCCATGCCTTTACATGAACGGCCGGGCCTTTGAAATGGTGTTCCTTTTCGCGGCTCACCAGATATTCCGGCTGGCCGTCATCTCCGATACCGGCAACGAATGGATAGATCCGGCAGGTTCTTGGTTTTGCCGCATGGACCATACACCGATTCTCTTTCAGAAAAATACAGGCGTCGTCAACACCTGTAACTTTCAGCATGAGCATGAAATACCCACATTCGTCCAGTAGGGCAAGTTCGGTATACCGCGCAATAAAGTCGTCCATGCAAATGATTCCCTTATCCTTTTCCCGCAGCAGCCGTGTCAGCCGGAATACATCCGGACTTTCCAAGGGAACGCTTTGCCGGACATGGCGGCAGCACTCGCCGCAGCAGGTGCAGTGAAAGGGAACCCTCTCACGAGGAGAGATTCTGTGCGTTGTTGATAAGACTTCTTCGATGTTCATTGTGATATTCTCCTTTTAGGCCACAGGAGGCGCCGATAATTCGACGCCTCCTGTTTGTGCTGTAAAGCCTGATTTATTTTTGTGCTCAGCGTTTGGTTTACTCCTTTTCAAAGCGAATCCGCTTGAACCCGATTGGCTCACAGTAATAGAACTCACTTCCTCCTGATGCAAGAAATATTTCCACTACATCGGAGACCGAGAGTGACCGCCCTTTGTAACCGGAAGGGTGCTCCATGTTGAAAACATAGAATATATCCTCCAGTGTTTGCGCAGAAACTTCTCCGGCAAAAACGCAGTCGTAAAGTTCTGCAGGGACTCGACCATTGCTGACCGATATGATGTGATTCAGGCTCTGAAACGCAAGACGGTTCTCATCGCGCTCTATCGCAATCTGGTAGATGGCAATTTTCACGACAATGCACCTTCTCTCTCATACAGATCCTCTGTATCCATGCTCTGCAGTCGATATGGTTCTTCGCACTGTGGGTCTTCCGGAAAGCGATTTTGCCGATCCGGTATGACTGCACGCAGCACATCGCGTCCCGTTTCCCGAAATTCATCCAGACGGATATCGCAGTCGGCATAGATGCCGGATACATACCTGCCGGCCTGAAAGCGTTCTCCTTCCTGAACCCTAAGCCCCAATGTGTTGAGGATCCTTCCGATTTCACGGGGAGGAAGACTCAGGATCACTTGAAAATCCGGGTGGCCATATTTCTCCATGCCATGAGTATGCGCATTGCAGGTATAGGGCAGGAATCCTTTTTCCTCCTTCCCGCACTCGTCACAGGCTCCGTTTGCTACAAGATGGATGATCCAGTCGATATTGTTGTTCATACTGTACCTCATACTTTCTGAATGGAATACACGCTATTGCGCGTTTCAATCACGGTAGTTTCTTGTGTGTCTGCCAGAATAGCACAGACTGTGGAAGTCCTTCGGTATCCGTCAGTCTCCTGAATATATGCCGGTAAGCCGATATGTACCGGGTACAGAAGCTTTCCTGTCAGACAGATCTCGGGTTTAACCGCATCAGGCATCCTCTTCGCCTCCTTCCAGAATGCGGCGCATCTCGCGCATGGCATCCGTCAGGTCGGCAGAGAAATCCTCCCAGTTTGACAGAAAGGTAGTAAGTGATGCCGGATCGTGAAATACAGCGTCATCCAATACCAGGATTTCATAGTCTTCCTCGTCCATACTGTTGTAGGGTAGACTCAGATAGCCGTCTTTTGTGGCCAGGATAAACGCACCGGCATGGATTCCGTCGCAGATGGGATAGCGCCAGCACAGCTCATTTCCGTGCGCGGCATAATAGCGCCGCCTAATATCACTGAGCGTGCGGTCAGTGCTGTCGTTGTCTTTCAGGTATGTCAGAATCTCTTTGGCCGACATCAGCGTATCCGAATTGAGTGTTCTTAAAAGACCGCTCACCGTGTAAGGCCGCGTTTCCGAGCTGACAAAACCGATCAGCCAGAGTGCATCGTCCTCGACCATCTCACACTTCCAGTCCGCCTGTAAAGCGGCCTTCAAAAGAAGTGAGCCAAGTGTCATGCCGAAACCGTGTACGGCCTCTGAATCCTCCGGCAGAGTTTCCATGCGGGTCTCCGCGTCTGCTTGTACAGCATCCAGCAGCCGATTCAAATCAGCAACCGAAAACAGCCCATGCAGTGCACGGGCGCCCCAGTATCCTTGATCCTCCGGCCACACACGCAGAAGAAACCTTCGGCCCAGAACAGCCTTAATTTGATCTGACAGCAACTTTGCGATATCATCCCACGCAAGTCGGTAGGCTTCATATGCCCGGCTTTTATCAATCACCTTTTCCATACTCCGTTTCCCTTTCCGGCCGATATGGCCCATAATACTGTGTGTCCTCCGCATCGGAGGTGTAGACGCCGATGCAAAGCTCGTGGCAGGGGCTGTGCTCCGAGTTGTATTCCGCAAAGCATACGAGTTCCTCCGGCTCGCCATCCCGCAGTAGATACAGATTGATGGCCGGATAGGTCGTATCTGCATAAGCGACGGCTCGAAGATGTGTGCCGTCCGGCAGAGGCAGCGTGATGTGCGGATACGAAATGGTGTCCGGCGTCGGCGCTTGCGAAAGAGAGAACCGCTTTCGTCCCGGTCCCCCGTTTTCAGAGAATCGCTTTCTCGCCTGATCCAGTTCGATCTGCAGTACCGTGAAGATCTGCTCGACGGCATCGGCGTCATAGGCATAGGTGTTTGTTCCGGAGCAGTTGCCCAGAAGGCGCAGCATCCGGATAATTTTGTTGACGCGCGCCTCCGCCACGCGACGGAAACGTGCATTCTTGGTTTCTTTCATTTTGTGACCTCCTATTGTTTTCTACGCAATCCACGAGAACTACGCACGCCCCCGCCTCATCACAGAAAGCGGAGTTCCAATGCGGTGATTGCGCCATCCTGTTTATAAGCATATACGCCATAGCATCCGTCGCCGTACCCGGACGAGCTATAAAAGCCGTCCTCTGTCAGCCATGCATCGCCATTACGGACACGGTCACAGAACCTGCCCCATTCCTCGTCGCTGTAATCCGGTTTGTTGTGGAAAAAACCGGCCAGTCCAGCGTCAACACCTATGCTGCCGATCTCCTCCATGTCCTTCTGGCGCGGTATATCACCGTTTCGGTATATCCCAATCGCACCGACCAGTATGTACGAATACGGCGTACCGTCCTCATACTTGCCTTTGTCGGTATGACGCCAGACATAGCAGGCATATTCGCCTTCACTGATTTTCACATTGTTCATCCGGCACCAGACATCTTTGTCGTAACAGGGGTCGGTGATATCCACGCTGCCGTGGAAGTCCATGACCCCGATCTTCGTTTTTCTCATTATGTGCCCTCCTAACTGTGAGTATTTACGAGAAACGATTTGCCTTCTGCGGAAAAATCACAGTTGGCACAGCTCCAGATATCCGCTTCGTCAGGATAGTGCGTGACCTCAACGCACTCATTCAACGCTTCCAGAAAAGTGCCGTTGCAGTCGATTTTCCAATCCTGCGTAACATGTGCTGTGACCTCGAAGCTCTTGGCTCCGCAGACAGGACAACGGTATTTGTGGTTTGTCATCTTGATTTCCTACTGAGACCGGAAACGGAGCAGGTAATCCCTGCTCCGCAACCGTTGCGCCGCCCGCCATTCAGGCCAGCATGTCCTCAAATTCCTGTTCAGTCAGCGTTTTTACGCCCAGCTGCTGTGCTTTGGTCAGCTTGCTGCCGGCTTTTTCGCCAACGATCAGATAATCGGTTTTCTTACTCACGGCACCGGACGGATGAGCGCCCAGAGAAATCAGCTTCTCCTGGATGCCGTCACGGGTGTAATGCTCCAGCTTTCCGGTAGCAACGACGGTCTTGCCTGCGAAGGGGTTATTCATGGTGGTTTCCATAGTCAAATTCTCCTTTGTTTCAAATTGAATTTTTCTCAGCAGCGGACGCCAGAGCTTTGCCTCCTGAGCATCCGCATACCATGTATAAATGTTGTTGTGCATGGTCTCGCCAAAATCCGGCAGCTGTGTGAAATCGAAGCCGTTGAGAATTGCCGCCTCAAACTCAGCCCATGAGCCATGGAAATAGCGATCCAGATCCCGGCCCGCATGGCGCCCAACCATCGGAATACCGAGACCGGCGATAAACTTTGCCAACGTGCAGCGGCGGCTCTTTTCAATTGCCGCCTGCAGTCGGTCAAAGGATCGCTCGCCGAAACCCTCGGTGCGTACAATATCCTCACGGTACTGCTCCAGCTCGTATAAGTCTCCGAAATTTCGCACCCAGCCGTGACCGATGAGCTTCTCCAGCGTTGTTGCTGAGAGTCCTTCGATATTCATGCGGGTCTTTTCACAGAAATGTGCAAACTTCTGCACCAGCTTGGCTGCACAGTGCGGATTACCGCAATATAGCTGCCGCGTGCCGCCCGATGTGTACTTTACCGTTAGCGGCTTTCCACAGCAGGGGCAGATCATGGGCAGCATATAGGTGTTGCTCTGCGTTTTATTGTCCGCAATCTGCGGAATGATCATGTTCGCCTTATACACGCTGATCTCGTCACCGATGCCAAACTGAAACTCATCGAAGATATCAAGGTTGTGCAGGTAAGCGCGGCTGACGAGTGTACCGTCAATACTGATCGGATCGAACAGACCGGTGATGCTTACCATACCGGTTCTGGTCGTGGCCAACTCCACGCCGCGGAAGCGCGTGCTGTAGAGTTCATCGGCCCACTTGAGCGCAATCAGGCGATTCTCGTGATGTCCGGTTGCCCCAAGGCTTTTACCATAGCGGAGGTCTTCATATTCCATGACGAGACCATCCACCGGATATGCGAAGTCTTTGGGTTCCATGCCCGCAACTGTATCTCGAATGTCCTGTCCGCTGTGCCCGGCATCCAAAAAGATATATGGAACAACCGAGAAACCGCTGCGCTGCAGAAATTGCTGCTGCGCAAGCTTGCTCTCAGGTTCCAGATGGTCGCTGACCAGTTCGAAAGCCCAAAACTCCAACCGGCGCTTGCTTGCCTCACCGGCGTCAAGCTTTCGCGTGCTGCCGGAGGCCAGATTCCGTGGATGGGTATAGGGTTCCTCCAGACTGGCATTGATTCTGTGGAAGCTCTCCCATGAGATGACGCCCTCTCCGCGTACCTCAAACGATTCCTTCGTGGGGATCGACAATGGTACGTTTCGGAAGGTGCGCACCGTATGGGTCACATCCTCGCCGATGATACCCTCGCGGCCGCGGGTGATGGCCTGCTTCAGTTTTCCGTACTCATACCGCAAAACCAGTGTAAGGCCGTCCACCTTCCAACTCAGCAGAACAGCACGTCCTGCTGCAAACCGGATCAGATCCTCAATGGACTTCGTCTTGCCTGCGGACAGCATGGGCTTTGTATGCCGCACCTCCGCCAGGCTTTCCAAAATCTCTCCGGAAACCTTCTGCGTCGGCGAGCCGGAAAGCACCAGCCCGGTATCATGCTCCAAAGAGGCGAGTTCCTCTGTCAGTCGGTCATATTCCAGATCCGTCATAATAGGAGCATCGTTTTTGTAGTAGGCGATGTCTGCTTCTGTGAGCTGCTCGATCAGTTCGCGCATCCGTTCCAGATTGGTATTGTTCTTTTCTCGCATAATGCTTCTCCTTTTTGTTAATAGATTTTGCTGAGATACTGCCGGACAGTCTGAAGCCGATCCTGTGCGGCATTCTCTGCATCAGGGTCGGCTCCGTTAAAATCCATGTCCAGGATCTCAACATCGAATTTGTAAGGGCTGGCTCCGAATACTTCCCGAACCATTCCGTCCTTGACAACGATGACGACTTTATCCGTTCCCATCACCCCCTTCCTTAGGATGAGCGCATGGGTGGACCGGCATCCAATCACCGCATTCCCGGCAGTACAGCTTACCATTGCATCTGTCACGGATATTTTTGAGCTGCGTTCCTGTCATTTCGTGGCGTTTTCCGCACCCGGAACACTTGACCCATAGAATCTCTGCATTGCAAAGCACTTCAGGGCGATATTTCCGGTTGAATGGAATAAAATCGCACCACGCCGGATTGTCCGGCAGCCGCGCCATATGCAAACTCAGCACATCCAATTCAAACTGAGAAGGACTTTGTTCCCAATGGCTTTGTTCTCTTTCCCATGCGAAAAGCTGCTGATATAGCTCCTGCTCACCGGATTGCCGGATCAGTTGTTTTGCCAGCCGGGTCCACTCGGCTTCCGGCAGATCTCCGATATCGGTCATCACACCGTGGCGATATCCAAACACCTTATTCCGGCCTTCGCCGGAGATGAGATAGCTCCGTCCGGTATAGTAGTGAACACGCAGATCCGCAAAGGTCAACGCATGCTCGGTATTCCCGATGTTATCCATCTGCATCACCTCACAACGCGAGTCTGCGGCTTTCTTCCGGAAGCACCTGCTTGAAAAGCTCCATATACCGCTGAAAGCCCTCTGTGGTCAGCGGCCCTTTCAGGGATGTTTCGCTCCAACAGATGAGTTCTTCCTCCGGGACGCTGTAAGCATCCGGGATAAATCCGGCTCCGTCATAGTGCGGACAATTGGGTCGGACTAGCTTTTGCATCTCCGCCTTGGTTGTGGCGGAACCTATCATCCGGCATTTCTTGTCTGCAATGGCATAGAGCAGCTTCGGCATGTAGCCGAGCTGCCGGTAATAATGCAGATACCGCTGAAGCTCGCTAACGGCTCCAAAGCGGAGCTTTTTGACTCGTTCAGGCGTATCTGAGGCGGCAATCTCCGCAATACACGGGATGATCACCATCATGTAATCGTCTTCCACTGGCATTTCCTTTCTGCATTTCTGCATGTAATATCTATCTGTACGGGTATGCCGAAAGGCTCCCCGGAGCAAAGAGTAAGGGAGCGGTTAGGCTCCGATCTATATAAAAAAGCGCTTAAAGAACCGAAGCTCTCTAAGCGCTTTTGGACCCAAGGATCCCAGATATGAAATTGTCAGCAGGGAGGGGGCATACTCCCCGCCGTCCCCGTCTGTGCCTCTGTTTGTGAGAGGCAGGAGAAACAAAAAAGTGCCTGAAGACGTTCATCCTCAGGCACTGTGTTACTTATTCACTGTAATTGCTCGGTGGCAATTCTGAAACTTACATAAACATTATAGCAGGGATTCTACCATTTCGCAAGTGGAACCTTGAAGGTTCCTGCTATAGGCTGAATGCTGCAAAGTCAATGCTCATATACGGTGAAGAAGCAGAAGACAAAGATATAGTCAAAATGCCTCACTATCGCACCGATAGTCAGTTCCATAGCAAAACAGGCAGCTTTCGCCAACTCTCACGCAGAAATGCGACTTAGGCGGAAAGCTGTCTGTTTTTTTGCAGGCTGCTGCGTTATTGCCCAATCATTTCCGCATCAACCAGCCGACAATATGGGATGTCTCCTTCCTCATATAACTCAAATGTACCACTAACCGTAATCTCGCTGCCCAGCTCCGGATAATCATCCGGATAGGTATGCTTACCGGTCAGTACAAACTCCAATCCCTGCGAGCAGCAAGCCATTGCATCGCCAATGATACAGGTGAAGTATTGGGCTTTCGTATCAGGGTTTTCGTAATATACAAATTGTCCCGTCATTTTAATGGTTTTCCCAATATAATCACCGGGGGCGTTCATCATATTATAGACTTCGGAATATACCATTGTACTGCTAAGCCTTGTGAGGTCAACATCAACACCGTCTGTGCCTTGCGTTGGTTCAGAGTCTGCAGGCTTAGACTCCGATTTCTTTTCTGAGGGCTGTTTTTGTGAAACAGAAGCCTCTGGCGCTTGTTTATCGGCTGAATCAGCTGTAGCAGCTCCTTTATCTTTTTCACGACCGCAGGCGGCGAGAGGGGCAAGAGTTAGGGCAATCAGCAAAACGCACAATAGTTTTTTCATCTGCGAACACCTCCGAATACCGTGCCTGCCAGCCACGACAGACCGAAAGCTCCGATCTGAACGGCGACGATGGTGGAGTCTATGAATATCTGTATCGCCTCGAAGCAAAAGGAACGGGGCCGCTTCTCCCTGCGGTTTAATATTGGCGACCCTGTACAGCGGACTGCTGTGGAGCTGTTGGAGTTACAGCCTCCACACAGCAAATCGCAGTACATCGCCAATGCACTTGCCTATTATAATGCTAATTTTGCGGATGACCCGCAGCCTGTGAAAGTGGCGCCACCGGCCATTGACAGAACCACAATTGAAGCCATCGTTAGGGAAATTATGCGGCAGGAAACGCAGCATTCAAACGTCAGCTCTGATAAACGGGTAGGGTCGAAAACAGAACCAGTATTGCCATCTATCCAACAGCCAGCACCAGACTATGAGCTGCAGCAGGGAGAATAATTGGAGATAGACGATGCTACCCGTGATATGATTTTCAGCACAATGGCGGCTTTCCGCAAGGGATGAATACCAAAAAAGGGCAGCCATATGAAATGGCTGCCCTTAGAAAAAACAGATAAAAAAAGAGGTGTGGGAGCCGAGTCATCTATGTGCTCCTACGCCTCTTTTTCTTGTATGGCTGTCAAATAGCTGTCCACAATATCGATTAGATGCTTCATCTGGTTGGGAGTTAAAGTTGCCAAACGCTCTGAAAAAAGTGATTTGTCCGAGTCGCCAATTTCTCCAAGAAGCAGGTAATCTGTGCTGATCTCTAATGCGCGACATATTCGGATAATTGTATCTGGGCGCATTCCCTTCAATCCCAATTCTGCATTTGATATTGTCTGTGTTGTCACATCTGTTCTGTTGGATAAATCCTCTTGTGTGAGACCGAGCTGCTTCCTTCGCCGTCTAATTCGGTCACCAATTTCTATCAATAGTTGATCCATACGCTTCACCTCCTGTACCATAGTTATATTTTATCCACCATGATATAAAAGATTAAGCGAACATGGTTGAGATACTATAACCATGTTAGGTATAATAGAAGAAAAAAGTAAAAAAGGTGGTATCGTCATTATGGGAAAACTCACATGTGCGATAACAGGTTATCGACCTTCTCGTTTTCGCTTTAAGTATAATGAGAATAATAAGGATTGCAAACGAATCAAACGGCGCATGGAAGAACAATTTTCTCTTTTATATCAAAAAGGAGTGCACCATTTCATTGTCGGAGGCACCTTGGGCGTTGATATGTGGGCTGGGGAAATACTGTTGGCGATGAAGGAAAAGTCCGAGTTCTCTGAAATCAAGCTCACAATGGCATTGCCGTTTGAGGGATATGATGTGGACTGGGATCGGGTCAGTCGAGAAAAAAAAATCAAATTCAAAAGCAGGCAGAGGTATTGGTTATCGGAAAAGAACCTGGAACTCCGAGTTATACGAAACGAAATCATTTTACCAGCCCACGAGAAAAGCAGAGCATGCAGAGACTTTCCTGCGAGGATTCAACGGATGGCTGCACGCGGACGGATACCAGGGCTACCACAAGCTGCCGGGGAACATCCGTGTGGTTGGGTGCTGGGCACACGCACGGCGAAAATTTGATGAGGCGCTGCAAACGCTGCCAAAGGAAAAGCAGAAGGACTCTCCGGCAGCGATTGGCGAATGCTATTGCTCCCGACTTTTCAAGCTGGAGCAGGCGTTTGCGGAGCTGGCGCCGGAGGAACGATATGAAAAGCGGCTGGAGCAGGCAAAGCCTGTTTTAGACGCGTTGTTGTCATGGGCAAATGAGATGCAGGCGAGAACTGCGCCGAAATCCGCGTTGGGCAAGGCCATTCACTATCTGTCGGAGCAGTGGCCGTACCTGACAAGGTATCTGGAGGATGGCCGTCTGGAGCTGAGCAACAACCGTGCCGAGCGCAGCATTAAGCCCTTTGTGATGGGCAGGAAGAACTGGCTGTTTGCCAATACAACCGATGGTGCGCAGGCCAGCGCCGTGATCTACAGCCTGATTGAAACGGCGAAGGAAAACGGCTTGGACCCGCACCAATACCTGCTTTGGGTTCTGCGAAATGCGCCGCAGCTGAGCGAAACTGATGAAGCATGGACTGAAAAGCTGCTTCCAGCAAATGCCCCGAAAGAATGCTATATGCCTCATAAATAAAAGACCGCCATCTCAGTGAGCAGCAGCGCTCCTTGAGATGGCGGCCTTTTTACGCGGGGAGGTTTGATTGTTCTAAAATGCATTAAGCTTTTCCGTTGGTAGATATTCATTTAAGCAAATGAGAAAGGCTCCGAGCCATTAAACTCGGAGCTTTTCCCGTGGGTTTAAAGATTTCGCATTATTACATATATTGATTCCAATATGCCCCACAACAGCAAAGTTGGCTTTCCATGCAGTTATGACCCTGTTCATGACTACACTTTGCAAATTCAGGATGAAATGTTTTTGAGGGTTCATTCGATAGAGCCGTGTTTTAGGATGGCATCAGCTTCAGCTTGTGTAATCGAGCCATTATTGACTTGCTGTTCCAAAAAAATGGAAACTTCTTTCTTTGCTTCTTCAGCGGTATCAAAATGGCCCAAATCTACCGTGGTTCCATCGGGCAAAGTAATAATTGTTGAGGAAAGAGATATATCCGGTTCCGCATTCCAAGTATCAGGATCAATGGCACCTGCCAAAAAAGCTCCATTTTCCATATCGATTGGTTTTGTAAACTGGTAACCTTCCTCCATTAGCTTAAGCTGGTTTTTCCATTGTGCGTAAAGTGAATCAACGTCTTCTTGCGTCCATGCGCGATATACATAATTGCCATCGGCATCTTTTTCGCAGAATGACTTATCACCCTTATCGGCTAATTCTTGGTTAGCATCACGCTGCTGCTCCATCCAGTTTTTGAATTCATCCACAGTCCAAAATTCAGGCTGTTCAGAGTTTTCTCCTCCAGCTAAGAGGTGGGGGTCATTGATTGAGGAAAAAGTATCGGGGGACGTTACTACCTCTGCATGAACTAATGCACCAATAGATAATGCACCAAGAGCGATAACCAAAACCACCGAAAATAAAACTTTATTTTTCATAATTGCACCTCCATTTATAAATTAATTATTAGACCCCATCAGTGGGTTCAATTGTAAGATAGCACCTGTATATGGAGTGTATATGAAACTTGAAAAGTTTTTTGATATGGGAAATAGCTATGGTGTGTGAAGTTTTATTGCAAATCTCATACCTGTTGGAGTATTCATTGGACAGAAGCTATAAGCGAGTCCAATGCCATTTAGAATTGAGGAAACAATGTATAAACCCAATCCATTGCCTCCGGTAATGCGATCACGGGCATAATCTGGACGATAGAAAGGCTCGAAAATATGTTGCAGGTGAATATCGGGTATAGGATCACACTCGTTTTCAACAATTAAAGTATCATCTTCTATGTATATAAAAATTCTTTTTTGTGGTGAGGTATATGAAATAGCATTTATTAAAATATTGGAAAATGCTTTTAGAAATAAATTTTGAGGGAGATAAACAGAAATGCAACTTGGAATATCAAACTCAAATATTTGTTCGTTTGCACGCGCGATCATTTGATATTTATCACATAACTCTATTAAAAGAGGTGATAGGTTGAACTTCTTAAACGGTTCTGAAGTAACTCCAGAATCTAATTTTGATGCATCAAGAATTTCTGTAATCATGTTTCCGAGTTGTAAGGCTTGTTCTTTACATAGCGGAAGAAATGTACTGTAGTCTTGATATGATCCAACTTTTAAAATCATATTTTCTAGCATAGCATTAAGTGCTGTAATAGGCGTTTTGAGTTCATGGGAGGCGGATCGTAGAAAATCAATTTTTGATTTTTCTATTTCTTTTATTCTTTCTTTCTCCTCATTGAGATGCTCAATCGTGGTCAGCAAATTTTTATACATTTTATTAATGTTTTTTGCTAATGAAGCTATTTCATCAGAGGAAGAGATGTTACATAATGCATGTGGATCTAGTGTTTCCATTCGAGCGGTAGTCGACAAAATATGCTTGATCGGTCTTGTTATGGCTGCAGAGAAAATAAACGCACATACCAATGAAATAATTATAGATATACTAATTGTGTAAGGCAAAGAAGCTAGAATTGCTTGTGTTGTAGATTCGTCACGAGGAATATTCATCCCCCCAAATCGAAACGCAGTTCCGGCTGAAATTGTTTCGTTTGTTACGATGGTAGGAGCAACTAAGTATATTACAGAGCAAGACACAATAGAAATTGATAATAATAAAGTCAGTGTATAAAGAAAAATCTTTGGAAATAATTTTAATTTTTTCATTTGTCGGCCTCATATTTGTATCCGATTCCTTTGACGGTTATGATGTTATCTGTTTTTAATTTCTTTCTTAAGTTTTTGATATAAGTATCAATGGTTCTGTCTAAAATGGATGCATCTAATCCCCACAAATTATCTAGTATTTGTGAGCGAGTGAGGACTAATCCTTTATGTTCTATAAGTAAGCGCAACAGGTCAATTTCTTTTGGAGTTATATCAATTTTCCCGGATTCTCCGACTGCTGTATATCCGTCAAAATCGACTACAACATTATTGCCTACTGTGAGCTTTTTTAGAGGCGCGGTATTACCAAATCTTCGTATCAGTGCACCAATTCTTTTTCCAAGCAAAATCATTGAAAAGGGCTTTACAATATAATCATCTGCTTGCAGATCAAAGCTGTTTATTTGAGTACATTCATCTTGGATAGCAGTGAGCATTAGTATTGGTACTAAACTGCTATCGCGAATTTGGTGAAGCACATCTAATCCCGATTTTTTCGGAAGCATTATATCCAAGATGATTAGGTCAATAGTGTTTTGACTAAAAATCGATAAAGCCTCAGATCCATCGAAAGCAGACAGCGTAGTATACCCTATTGAACAAAGGTATTCGCAAATTGCGAGATTTGTTTGTCGATCGTCTTCTACAATTAAAATTTTGCACATAGCAGCACCTCCTAACTTAAGATTTATATGTCGATAAGGTTATACAGTAAGAATTATTTTCTGAGTAGGGAATTCCAGGCAGCATACAAGGCAATTTCTATATTATCTAATACCTGCATAGAATAAATAGTTCCGTCCCAGTTTTCAATCAATTTCTGGTAGAAATAAAATGACGCATGAATCATCAGATCGACTGTTTTATAGTCGATTGGGATTTGAAGTGCAGATAACATAGAAAATGTTCGATCAGCCTTTTCGCCAAGGAAAGAACTGATTTTTTCTTCTATTGTAGTGCCACTGCTTTTGCAAAATAAAAGTTGACATGCCTTACAGTGGTTTGAAAGAAGCGTTAGGTATACTCTCTTTTCAAGAGAAAATGACCTCCAGAACATATCGATGTCTCTTGAATCGGCCGCATTAGAAATTAATGTTAAAATCTTTTGGGAGTCATTAATATAACTTGAATAGATATCTTTGACCAATGCACAAAAAAGATCATTCTTGTTTTTATATCTTGTATATAATGCTCCCGTTGTGACGCCTGCTTTTTCAGAAATTTGATGTAATGATGCCTGGGAAAATCCTTTCTCCAAAAACTCTACGAATGCAGCGGTAGTAATTTTTGAATCCAATAGATGATTTTTGACCAAATTAACCGTACCCCATCTTTCCAAATACAATGATATCTCATCTTGTGACCACAGCTTACATTATATATGCTATGGTTGTAATAAATCAACTATGTTTTTAATTCTGGAAGAAATATGCAGTATATTGAAAAGGGGGGTGGTAAATATTGGAGCAAATAATGGATTATTAAAAATGCGTATGTGCTTTGAAATTTTCAGTACTTGTGTTATACTAAAGAAGGAAAATAGGGAGATTCCCATTATCCTCAAAACAAGGTTTGTGTATTATAGCGTGGATATTATCTGCAGAGAAGAATTCTATAAATCGTATGAGGTGAAAATATCTACATAGAAGTAGATATTTATAACACGAAAGAAAGGACCTGTTTTAGTGGTTAAATTGTCTGATGCCGAGTTGAAAGTGATGGAAGTGTTGTGGAAACATGGTGAAGTGCCGGCTAATATTGTTACAAAAACTTTGAAAGATGAGATAGGATGGAATATTAATACAACCTACACAATAATAAATAAGTTGGTAGATAAAGGCGCAATTCTAAAAAAAGCGAGAACCATACGAAAAACGATATGCTGTCCTCTTATAACAAAAGAGGATGTGCAGCAAGCAGAGCTTGAAGAATTGGTTAGTAAGGTGTTTGATGGATCAACCCAATCACTTTTTTCCACGCTAGCAAAACGCGAGGATATTCCCAAAGATGTATCAGAGAAATTGAGAGAAATGATTAAGCAAATTAGGTGAGTTGTTAATGACATATTCAGTGCTTACAACATCGACACTAATCGTTTTTATTCTAGTGGTGAGGAAACTTGCAATGAATCATATTCCACAATGGCTATTTCCGCTGTTTTGGTGGACAGTCATTTTGAGAATAATGGTACGGGCTCAATTTGTTTTAAGTGTACCGGTTGAAGAATCTGAACCAATAGATGTTAATGGTGCACTCATAATGGAAGGAACAGCAATTAAGGATCAAATAAATTCTACTGAGTTGAAAGTGTTTCTCTCAATTATTACGGGAATTATTTTATGTGTGATATTTGTCAAGTATTTCAGACAAAGAAGCGTTTTGAATTCAAGTTTACCATGTAAGGATAATGCTGTGAGGAGATGGTTGGAGCAAAATGCAATTTTACGCAATGTAGGAGTTTATGTATCAGATGAAACTTCGCAACCTCTTACATATGGAGTTCTTCGTCCCAAAATAGTGCTTCCTAAGAGCATGGATTGGAAGAATAAGGATGAACTGGAGATTATATTATCTCATGAAATGATGCATATAAAGCGTTTTGATGCAATAACTAAGACGTTTCTTTGGGTTGCAGCGAGTCTACAGTGGTATAACCCTTTGACTTGGATCATGTTGGTAATAGCCAATCGAGACATAGAATTAGCGTGTGATTATTGCGTTACAGCACGAATGGACAAAAGCAGAAAAGTTCTTTATGCTGAAACCCTGCTCCGTTATGCCGATTTAAAACAAATGTTTGTTAGAGTAAATAGCTTTAGCCAATATCTAATTGTTGAAAGGATTGAATCTTTGGTCAAGGCCAAGCTGTCTATATGGATATCTATAATGGCTACAATAATCATCCTATTTATAGCTTTCTTTGCATTTGTAATAATAGTAAGAGTTCCATCTATAAGATATATTTTTGAGGGGACAGGATATTGAAGACTTTAATTTGTTAAAACGGCTTGTTTAGATATATGATTGTGTACACTAAACTGCTTATATCATAGTTATAAAGCTGTATCCATAAGATATTTGCGTGTTTTATCGTATGGATGATTCAGCTCAGTTTGATAGAAATTGCACACTTTAGAAGAAATTATTGCGGTTGCAAAGCTGTTACAAGGATCGAAGCAAATTTGATTTATGTTGGTAGGACAGCCAGATATAATCTCAATACCATCAGAAGGGTTTTGAAAATATTTGTGTTGATCAGCTGTTAATAAATCGCAATAACGTACACCAATAACATTTCTGAAATTAGCTGGATAAGTGGTTTGGCCATTATTCGCGGTGGCAGCAACTAAACATATTTTGTGTTCTTCCAGCCTGTTGGATAAAGATTGCAAAAGCTCTTGGTCGTTGTACGCTGTGCTACCTAGGCTTAAATTTATAATTTCTATTTTGTTTTTAATACACCACTCAACAACACGTAAAAGCGAAAGAACACTACCATTTTGTTCGAACGATGGCTTAATAACAAGATTGTATAATTCCGCTTGTTGAATATTAATGCCACTCTCGATTATTGCGGCGATAATCGTAGAGTGTGTTATGACCTCAGAAGCAAAGCGCCGAGTGTAGGTTTCTCCGTTTTTTCCATTGATAATACGCCAGTTTCCACGCAAAAAGAATGGATTTATACAATCATCAATTATGGCTATACGAGTCATATAGATGCTCCTTCAAATCGAATTGTAGCTTAAAGTAATAATGATACAAGTTCTCCAAAACCTTAACAGGAGGAGAGCGTGGTGACAAATTAGTTGAGGTGTTGGATTTAAGGTATGGTTATAATAAATACTGGGGCCCCCCATTTCAAGGGCCCCCAGCATATATACAAAGTTATAAACAGTCCGCCCCTATTTCTAGCTTAAATCATAGTGTGGGATGTAAAATTACGCCGACTGGCCGCGAACAGAAGCGCCGCCCATGGAACGGCCTTTTTCCTTACCGGTGCTCTGCTCTTTTGCGGTGGGTCTGGTCTTGTTGCAGTCACAGCCGCAGTTGCAAGCGTTGCAGTAGCACCAGCAGGAGCGGAACGAGAAAGCTTCCAGAGTGTTGGACATAACGTTATTCTTCTTGGACAAAGTTTTCATGATAATTCTCCTTTCGGCATTGATAGGGGCGGACTGCTATAACTATTGCATATCGTAAGTGTTGAAAATTGCTTGCGAGATATTTTTGATTGTCATTATACCGCTGTCGTTAGTGATAAAGATATCGGTGATAGGATGATGAAGAGAATCCTCGATGTCGCTGATAATGCATAACATATCGTGCGCTGCAAGACCAACTGATTCACTAAATAGGTTAGCGTCGTCAGAAATGCTGTGCTTCGTATAGTTTTCGACGCTGTGTTGAACAACAACACTAATTTCGGCTAATGTCATATATTCCTCCAATTATACTACATCAATGTTATCGGATAGTTCTTCATATATTGCGTTCATTGTAGCGGCGTTAGTAGGGCCGTACACATTGAATACTTGAATCTTATCCACTTGCACATTGCCAATAGTTTGATCTACTGACTTCCAATTGGTACTCAGATAAATGACTTCAGGAACTTCGTCTGTATTATCAATTGTGTAGGAGCTGTTAGAAATGTGGAAATAATCAACAATTGCACCAAATTTATATTTCATGTACTCACGACACTCCAGGAGAAAATTCTGGTTTATCTTGGGGAAATAGTACGCACTCAAGATTGAGATATCGGGCTTTATTGCATTTGAGATAATATAAGGTAATTCGGAGAATTCATTGTGAAAATAATCATCCAGCGAAATGACTCCACCAGGGACTCCGATGATCATCACATCTGCCTTGGCATTTAAAACTTCCTGATAGATGTAATGATTTAACCGAATTATTCGAGTTTGGAATGGAATAGAGGAGTCAAACAAAAACTCAGGTAGCCTTTTAATGTCAAAAAGATCGGCATAGCTTTTTGGGGCGAATTGGAGAACGCTATGTCCACGGCTCTCAAAAGCTTCTTTTAAAGCTAACTGGATTTCAAGTTTATTACAGGATTCTCCGATGCCATAGACACTGATGATTGGGATATCGTGGTATAACAGTCTTGACTCTTTGTAGTCAAGATTGGCAGTCTCAACTTCAACATTTGGCGTCAGAACCTTAGCTGCTGCAATGTCGTTCAAACTGTTTTTCAAACTGTTTTGAAGAGCATCATCTATTACAATTTCCTTCCCTAATGTATGGGCAAGGTTTATATGTGAAAGATAGATATCAGCTTTAACTGGCTCGGAACCCTCCAGGAAAATCACAGTATCTACTTCACGGATTGCATGCTCAAAATCTTCAGTGATGTAAAGATTAGTCTCAATTCCACCGTCGATAGCGGCAATATCTTTTTTGTCCAGTGCTCTGCCTTTTGGACTAATGAAATATTGCAGGTTGTACTGTTTGATTAGATGTCTATAACGTGCAAGACAAACTGAGGATTTGTCAAATGGAAAAATGGCAGCACTTTTCATTGAAAACACTCTCTTTCTTCTGCGACAGAATAAGTGGTCATGCTTATTTGATCTTGTGGTGTGTAAATTGGCTTAGGGCACACACGTTTTTGAAACGATGCAATACGCTCGATTTATATAGCGGGCAGGCTTGCAGTTTCTTGCTCTTATCCAAACCAGTTAAGTTGTCGGCCCAGGCGGCGCAAATTCGGCAATGAACAAGTGCCCAGCAACGTTTACATTCATTTTCAGTGATTTTTCCAACATTAATAAGGTTAAGAACTTTTTCTAGGTTTAAGCCTTCTTCCAGGCTGCCTATTTTCATTGTCTCAGAGGACTCACTTACTCTTTCACAAGGATAGAAATTTCCTGCCACATCTACGAACAGGCGCCGAGAGCCTGCAATACACGGACCACCATGGTGATAAGCACTTGGCAGTAAAAAGTCTGTGTGAAGATTTTCTTGTAGTTTTCTAATATCACTGATGTCCCCCTGGTAAATAAAGGGCATGTCTTTTGCGGATAGTCTACCAGCGCAAATCAGAAGAGCCTTAAACTCACCATACTGCGAGTCAATATACAAACGATCATCATACTGCGGAGGATCGTCGGTATAGAATTCTTGAATAGTAGAAGATGTAAAGTTAGCTGTAGCAAGTACTTCATCAGCGCTATAGTAATCGCGCACACATTTCATATCCATCTCTGGGCTAATAACAGTATTGAAATAAATTGTTTTAAAATACTCCGGATACCGCTCTTTTATATGTGCTACATTCCACATCACAATGTCAAATGATCCATGCCCATTAACGAATTTTCGATTTCTATCGTGTGTTTCTTTTGTTCCGTCTAAGCTAATAAAGAGAGCCACATTGTGAGCTATAAAATATTCGATAATATCGTCGGTTAACAGTGTACCATTTGTGGTGAGTGTGAAGAGGATGCGCCGGTCTTGAACTTGGCTCTCCATGTATTCGATGCAATATTTGAGAATATCCATCCTTAAGAGGGGTTCTCCACCATAGAAGCCAAGTGTGATATTATCTTTTCCGACAGAGTGAGATAAAAGATAGTCCATTGCCTTTCTGGCAGTATCCACGCTCATATTTAATTTAGCGTGGTGACGATTTCTATAAGATTCATTTACATAGTAACAATAGCTACAACGCAAATTGCAGTCTTGAGTTACCTGTAAAATAAGTTGCGTTACATTTTCTTCTTCAAACTGCGTTACAAAATCATTGGCCGGATGTTTAATTTCCGTAAGTCGGTTTTCAAGAAAAAAGCCTTTACTTTGATACTTTTTCAAAACGGCATTCTTTTCGGTGCTGCTCTGATTAGAGCACAGGACTTCGTAATCTTGCTTGGGTACAGCCAGAATTTTGTTCGTATTCCGATCATACACATAGTACTGGTTCCCCAATTTGAATGGCTTCAATACAATTTCCATAAAAATTCTCCTTTTGAGTTCTTGTTTGTTAGTCCAGATATTTGGACAATAAATTCTCTTGACTTAACTCGTCATAAGTTCCAACTCGAACTACTTTGCCTTCGGATAAAATGATGATTTTATCCATTTTTTTTAGAATGTCAGGCCTATGAGTAACAACAATGATGTAGTCATATGAAAATTGATTGGTAATGTAATCATTGAAATTTTTTTCGGATTCTACATCATAGTTTGAAGTGGGTTCATCCAAGATAAGAATTTTGCTGTTTTTCTTTAACAAACCTCGTAAAAAAGCCACTTTTTGTTTTTCCCCGCCAGATAGGAGAGATCCATCTTGGCCAACAATAGTAGACAGTCCATTTTGAAGTCCCTGGAGAGTTTGTAATAACCACTGTGGGGCTTGATTTGCTCCTTCTGGTGGAAAAGTGCTACTAAGTAAATTTTCTTCCACCGTAGAATTGAAAAGGAAGCTTTCTTGATCAACTACGCTGAAAAGGTTGCGGTAGCTTATCAAATCTAAATCGAGTATATTAGTTCCATTTATAAGGATGTTTCCAGAGCTGGGGGTACGGAACCTTAATAATAAATCTATGATTGTAGATTTACCACTTCCATTTTGCCCTATTATAGCAACTTTTTCATGTCGGCTAATAGAAAAGGAAACATCGGTCAGTACTAATCTTTTTTCGTATTGCCAACAAACATGTGAAAAACATATTTCGTTTATATGATTTGGCGGAATTTCTTTTGAAGATCCTTCGATACATTCGCACTCTTCTTCCAAATTTAAAAAATCAGTGAAAGTTTTGATGGCCGGTTTAATTTTAGATAACTGGTATCCTAGCTGGACCAATGAATATACCGGGGAAGAAACAAGACTTGTATACATTAAGAATGCCAATAGACTTCCCATGGTTAAACTATTGTCGATAATGAAAATTGTTCCTACAAAATAAACGCTATAGGTCAGTAACACTTCGATAATAGACGAGATCAAATCCTCAAATAATAATAGTATATTGTATTTTTTGTTCTCTGACTGATCTTTTTTGATGAATTCACAGTATTCGTTTGATTTGTTCAAATTCCAAAGTTTAATAACTCTGATGCCGTTTAGTATATCTGAGTACCATGAAGAAAGAGCAATATTTGTTGATAGAAGCTTTTCAAAAATGCCATTACGTCTGTTCTGTAAATGTTTCATCAGTAAAAATCGGGAAAAAAGCATAATGACGACTATAAGTGAAAGTCTAATATCTAAGATCGCTAAACCAATTGCACCACCAATCATTTTAGTTAGTTCTAAGATTATATTTAAAAATTGCTCATTTGCAATCTGGCAAATTTCTTGTATGGCCATATTAACAGAAGTTATTATTGTAAATGAGCCGTTCTCCTCAAAATATTTCATCTTAAGTTTAATCAGATGATTAAATGACATACAGGATAAATCGAGCTGAATATCATTTTGTATGTTGATATGGAGTAGGCTTTGCAACAGTAGCAGAATATAGTTCAATATGCTAAGGAGGATAATGAAAAGAGAAAAAGTTGCAACTAGTGAGATGTTTCCAGGAAGAACGCCTTCATCAATGAATATTCTGCTTAAACTAGGGGTGATAACGCAGAGCACAGAAATGATAAGCGAAAATGTGAGTGATAATATAACCTTGCCCTTATGTGGATACAAAAGATTTAGGATGTTTTTTAGAATAGAATTATCAGAGGTAATCATTGATAGTTCTCCTCAATTATCGGGAGAAAATACACCGGCAAAATATGCCCCATCATCAAGAATGATAGGACGGGTATATTTATATCCCTTTTTCATTTTATCTAGCTGTTCATTCCGTTCAGCGTACATTTTATCAACATCTTCTTGTGTCCATTCACGGGGAACCCACACATCGTTTTCGTTTCTTTCATAGTAGCTGCAATCATGTTTGTCAGCTAAATCTTGTATACGTTTATGCTCTTTCTCCATCCAGACTAAAAACTCTTCTTCAGTCCAAAACTCTATGTTGACTTGCTCATCACTGGATGGAGCGGAATGTCCATATTCAAGAAGTATTGTGCGAGTCATAGATATTATATTTGTACCAAACATGCAAACTGAAATGAAAATAAGTGTAAGAGATAGTTTCTTTAGGCTGGCAATCATAACAAAATTCCTATTTTTTATTAACACTATAATTGTAGTGTTAATAAAATAATAGCATATGCGATGTGGTTTGTCAATAATGGCATTATTGATCCGTTTGCAGAGAAGATGTTTTAATGTCCGGAATCTTCTAAAGATGCACAGAATTCCAAAGACTGACATTATCTTTTGACACCATAACGGCTATTTTCTGCCACACAGTACCCCAGCCACGCTTCTTTCCGTACTTGGACGCACCCAGATAGGCTTTGTCCATATAAAAATCACCGTGAAACTTCGTTACTGAGTTTCACGGTGATTTTTTTCGTAAGACCTGCTAACAAAAGTCAAGTAGAAATTCAAGAAATTTACGCAGGGAGAAATAAGTGCACTCAATCATGCCACTTCGCATCCGCAATTAAAGATGGTGGCAGTCCGTAGATATAGAAGTGACGTTATGCCTCGGAACGGCAACACGCAGCAAGGAGTTTCTGCACATGACAAAAGGCACCCATACGGACATGAAAGCCCGCATGGGTGCCTTGAAGCAGAGCAAAAGCGTATAAAATATAAGGGCTGCTGCTGGACGGTGCGATAACCAAAAGCAAAAAGGTGACAATCTTAGGAACGCGGAAAAGTTGCTGCAAAACATAAACGTTGCAGCGGATTTCCAAAATTGAAATTGTCATTTGTAGAAATGTATTTTTCCCGCGGTATCGTGCCGCGTTAGATACACCTCCTGTCGAAATATACTCGCATATGATAGTTCATCCTTGTTTGTTAGATAAGGTTTAGGCAATTGTACTTTTGTGCAGGAAAATGGAGGGCAAGGGACGATCCTTACCCACCGTTACTTTTTTCTCATGGATTGGTGCTCGCAAAATCTTTCAGATTAACGAATTGAGGATCATAATCTACTGTGCTACTTTCCATGCCTTTGCGTTCTGGCGAATATTCCAGTATTTCTGATAAATACCCTCCTGTAAAGCAAGCTCGTCATGCTTTCCATGCTGAACAAGTTTCCCGTTGTCGATGACTAAAATCTGCTCTGCGTCCCGAATGGTAGACAGGCGGTGTGCAATTACAATCAGTGTCTTATCTTTTACTAAAGTGCTGATTGCCTGCTGCAAATACACTTCATTTTCGGGATCAACGCTTGCGGTGGCCTCGTCCAAAAGGACGACAGGGGCATTTTTCAGCATGGCGCGGGCAATGGATATTCTCTGTTTTTCACCGCCGGACAGAGTAGAACCGCCCTCTCCAATCATGGTATTGTAGCCCTCTGGTAATAAGGAAATAAAGTCATGGCAGCGTGCCTTTTTAGCTGCTTCTACAACCTGCTCATGGCTTGCTTCCGGGCAACCAAACTTAATATTGTTTTCAATGGTATCTTTGAATAAATAGACATTTTGGAATACCATGCTCATATTTTTCAAAAGGCTGTCAGATGTAAATTCCCGAACATCTTTGCCACCTATGGTAATGCTACCGCCTTGAATATCCCAAAAGCGGGAGATCAGACGGGTAATCGTTGTCTTTCCACCGCCGGAAGGCCCGACTATGGCGGTCATTCCTCCCTGCGGAATGGTAAAGCTGACATCATCAAGAATTTTCGTTCCCTGTTCGTAGGAGAAGCTAACATGATCAAAGACAATATCATAACTTTTTAAGGAAATATCCCCGCCCCCGTCATCAATATTCTTTTCTCCCTTAATCCGTTCCACACGGTCAAGGCTTGCTTCCATGGAGCGTATCATGGCGGTCATTTGCCCCATTACCTCTACAGAATTGAAAATAGAGAATGAAGCAATGAGGATAACCGCAAGGCTTGAAAAATCCAGTTCCCCGCCTAAAGCGAAAATCTGTGATACTAATATGATAGCGCAGGCAGCTACACGGAAAACCATAGAATATGCCACATTCATAGGTGCGAAATCCCGTTCAAGAGCGTAAGACGCTTCCATACTTTTTTCATAAGCCTTTTCAATGCCACTTAAATTTTTCTCTGCCATATTGAATGATTTGATGACGGATATTCCCTGCACATATTCCAACGTAGCCTCAACAGAAGCAGCCTGTACCTGCCGCTGTTTTGCAGTCAGTTCTTCTCCCTTTTCCTGCATACGCCCATAAATCAGGAACGAGCAGAGAACACCTAAAATAAAAATCACACCAAGCCGCCAGTCAAACATCAGAATGAATATGCTGGTCACCACCATGTTTACCATTCCGGTTGTTACACGGTCAAGAAGGTGCATGGAGTAGTTTTCCAAAAAATTAAGGTCAGTTGTAACTGTTGTTGTAATGTCCCCCATATTTCGCTCATGGAAAAACCCCATACCCACATTACGCAGCTTATCTCCTAAAGTAATTCGCTCTCTGGAAACAAACTCAAATCCCGCTGTGCTTTGAAAGCTATACACCAAGTATTTGAACACCATGCGGACAACAAGAGAGATTATCAGTATTCCAAAAAATACAAGCCAGTCATTCCCTGTAAATGCTTTGTTGTTCTGTATTTTTGTGAGGGTATAGAACACAGCCCCGACAGGGAACATTGCCACAATTGAGTCTATAAAGCTGAATACAAAACTTGCATAGATACGCTTTGACAAATCACCACTCAACCGCAATACTCGTTTAATTACTTTCAGCATAATATTTCCGCCTCCTTGTTCATACTCCAATCCATTGCCGATATATGGGCTTTCCACATATCCAAATAGGTCTGTGAAGAAGATAATAGCTGCTCATGGGTTCCTTCCGCTGAAATCGCACCATCCTCCAACACTAAAATTTTATCTGCGTACATGATAGTGGACAGGCGGTGCGCAATCACAATCAGCGTTTTCCCTTTTGTCAGATGGTCAATGGACTGCTGCAATTTATCTTCATTCTCCGGGTCGGTAAACGCCGTAGCTTCATCAAGAATAATAATCGGAGCGTCCTTTAGAATTGCCCTCGCAATCGCCAAACGCTGCCGTTCCCCTCCCGAAAGGCGGGCACCTGCATCCCCGGCGTTGGTATCATAACCCTTAGGGAAGCGGGCAATAAAGTCATCACATCTCGCCAGTGACGCAGCCCGTTCTACTTCTGCATCCGTAGCATCCGGCTTACCGATTCGGATATTGTCCCTCAGGCTCATATTGAACAGAAAATTATCCTGTGAAACATAACTGATTTTTTCGGAAAGCTCGGATAACGGCAGATTGCGAATATCCGCGCCGCCCACAGTTACCGCACCCGCGCTCACGTCCCAAAAGCGGGCAATGAGTTTTGCCAGAGTTGATTTCCCCGAACCGGACGGACCTACCAACGCTGTGACTGTCCCAGCCTTTGCCGTAAAGGAAACGCCATGGATAACCTCGATTGCTCCGTAGCTGAAATGAACATCTTTCAGCTCCACATCATTGCCGCTACTGTGTTGTGCTTCTATCGGCTCGGGCAACTCCTTTGCTTCTAAAAGTGCCATAATACGGGGCTGTATCTCATAAATTGCGGCAATGTCATGCCAAAACTCAATCATTGCCTGTAAAGAGCCAACAAGCCCCATAGAGAGAAGAATACATAAAATAACCTCGTTTAATGTCGTAGTACCACCCGAAAGAAGTACAACGCCGACGGGCAAAACAAATGCAATCGTTGAGGGCATAACAACCTGACTGATACTCATAAAAGGATAGCAGTGCTTATACCATGCGGTAGTAATATCCCGCACTTTCAATACTGCTCCCTTAAACCGTCCCATCGAAGAAGCAGTCTGATTGAACATACGGATAACTTCCATACCATTTACATACTCAACAATGGTTGCGTTCATATCTCCATTCGCGGACATATATTCTTTCATCCTCTCGCTGCGCCCTATCATCATGCTATAATAGATAATATTTCCCAAAACAGCCGAAGCAAGAGAAGCAAGCGCCATACGCCAATCCACAAAAAGCAGATAGGCAAACACAAAAATCGGAATGAGAATACTTGCTGTCATTTCGGGAATGGCATGAGCAATCTGTCCTTCAAGTCGTTCCGTATCATCAATGACTAATTGCTTAATTTCGCCGGAAGATTTTTCCTGTATTGTCCCCATAGACATTTTTGACATCTTCCGCATAATTGCGCAGCGGATATTCTGTATGATTTCATACGCTGCCTTGTGGGAGCATAGGGTTGATTTTGAATATAGAAAGTGTTTTAGAAAATATCCTGCTAAAGCTACCAAGGTCAAGCTGACTGCCCATTCTATGGTCAAAGCATTGTCTAACGCTTTCCCAAGCAACACAGCTACAGCAGCGTATGGAACCATACCAAACGCAGAGGACAGAACAGAAAGGATAACAGAAATCCTCAAAAGTCCTTTCCTCTGACTGGCAAACTGCAAAATACCCCTTAAAGGCGATTGCTGTTTTTCTCTTTTGTCCATGTTTTCCTCCTTATTTGAAATAGTCAGTAATTCATCTGTTAATCCTTCAAGAAATTCTGCGTCATGGGTTACAATGAAAATCAGCATTCCCTGTTTTTTCAGTTCACGCAGAATATTCTTTAGACGGATCATATTCCGTCCGTCAAGCCCACTCGTCGGCTCGTCCAAAACAAGAATATCCGATTTTGCAGCGATGGAAGCAGCAATCGTGACCCGCTGCTTTTGTCCGCCGGACAAGGATAGCGGGTGTCTTTCGGAATATTCGGCCAAGCCGAACCTGTCAAGAATGTTTGTTGTTTCCTCTTTTGAAGCATGAACGTTTTTTTGCTTATTTTTTCGTGCCGCCAATTCCATTTCATGTGTAACGCTTTCCGTAAAAAGCTGATAATCCGCGTCCTGCATAACAAAGTATGTTTTTTTCAGCAGCTCTCTATGGGTCATTTTTTTGCCGTTCAGACGAATTTCCCCAGTTCGCGGTGCCATAAGTCCGCACAGCACTTTAGAAAATGTTGTTTTCCCGGAACCGTTCGCACCGACAATTCCAATAATCCGACCTTCTTCGCCCCATGTAAAGTGAAAATTCAAATCATGGATAATTTCCTGCTTTCCGTAGTAAATACAGAGGTTTTGACACGTCAGCTCGTTTGCATCAGACCTTGCAGGAGTTTTCTTTGTAGGAAAAAGCACATTTTGTATGCTGCGTAAACCGTATTCTCGCAGCACATCGGGCGAAAGGCAAGCAGCCTCCGCCGCATCCCATATTTTTTCAATTCTCCCTTTGCGCATATATACATATCGGTCGGCAATTCCTACAAGCCAGGAAAGGCGGTGTTCAGAAATAATGAGAGTTTTCCCCTCGGCTTTTAGTGTAAATAAAAGCTCACGGAGATTTTGTATTGTTTCTCCATCAAGGTTTGCCGTCGGTTCGTCCAAAACAATGACATCGGTATCCATTGCATAGATAGAAGCAACTGCCAGCCGCTGTTTTTCGCCGCTGGATAACCCAAATAAACTCCGATCTCGCAGTACGTCAATATTCATTCGGGAGAATGCGGCGTCCACGTTCTGATTTATCCGCTCCGTGGAAAAGGCAAGATTTTCACACCCGAAAGCTACTTCGTCCGTTGTGTTTACTGCAAAAAATTGTGAACGGGGATCTTGAAACACTGTGCCAATTTTGCGACTAAGCTCATACTGTTCCAATTTGTTTACTGGAACACCCTCGTACAATATTGCTCCTGTAAGCGTTCCTTCAAAAAAGTTGGGTATTAAACCATTGAGGCATCGTGTTAAAGTTGTTTTCCCGCAGCCACTTTCTCCCGTTAAAATAACGCACTCTCCTTTACGAATTTCCAAATCAATTCCATAAAGAGCGTTTATCTCCGGGGCGGCATCATATTGAAATTGTAAATTTCTTATTGTGATCATACTCATTCTGAACCTCCGCGCTACCCGCACAATGAATAAAGAAGTGTTCCGATATTAGCGCAAATCACCATCATCAGATACACAATATCCTTTATTCTGATTTTCAGAGGAACTCTCATCCCTCTTGGCACAGGATTTTCGATTGCACGAGTGACCGCAGCCGCAGACAATTCATCCGCTACCTTTATACAGCGCATGATAAAGGGAATAATCATGTATTCTGTGGTCATGGCAGGAGCTTTTACAAAAGTAATCACATTTAAGGGGACGCCCCTTGTTTTCATGCCGTTTCTAATCTGTTCAAGCTCATGGCGAATAGTGGGAATAAATCGCAATGCGACAGCAAGCGCAAGCGTAGCTGATTTAGGGCAATGTAATTTTTGAAGCCCCATGAATAGCTCACTCACGGTCAACGCCTTTAGTGACAGGACCATTACGCCCAGTAAGGGAGAGAGCTTGCGTAATAGGAAAACGGGCTGGACTATGATTTGCGGAGCGTTGCTCTCATTCAGTAAGGCATACAATCCGACAAGGAACGCAAACCATACGCCCAGCCGCAAAGCCTCCTTCGGGTGTTGCAAATATAACAGAAAGCTCATCAGAAAAATCACTTCACAAAGCATGGCTAACGGCTTAAAAATCCAAAATGCACATATCCCTGAAAGCACAATCTGAATAATCACTATCCGGGGGTCTATGCGGTGCATTAAATCACTCCTGCTTTTTCAAAATGCTTCTTCAACATTCTCTTTGCAATTACAGCACCTATCACAATTGCGATCAATGTAACCGGAATTGCAGCAAGCCCAGCCGTAGAATGTGCTGCTGCAATCATTGCATCCACGGTTTCCTTTGGACGGTCAAATCCATACCAAAATGCGGGATAATAATAGAGGGGTGCGATGGCACCTAAATAATATCCAACTGAATACAATCCAAAAGAAACGGTAAGCATTTTGTAATTCTGATACTTTGATTTGCTGGCAAGGACTTCGCCTACAACGCCAAACCCTAACATCCAAATCAAGACAAAAATACCGCCAAACAGCCCCCATAGAATGCCGACAATAGCAAAAGTCAATAAGACTGCGCCTTTCTTATGTACTTTTGCCATAATCAGCATATAAAGCGGCGCAGATAAAACGGCAACAACCGCAACGGAATACATATTCAACACCATGCTAATTCCCATCAAAGCTCCTGCTACCATTGTCACCACAAAAAGGAGTGCGCTAAAGATGCCTATGGTTGCAATGTCCTTCATTTTTAATTTGTTTTCATTAGTTCTGCTCATAGCAATAACCTCCAAGTTTTTGGTTAGATAACGCTAACTGCTATTAGTATAGCACGATGATTTTCTGCATAGTGTCACTATCGGAAGTTCCTATGTCACAAAAGAAAGAACTTCATGCGGTCTTTTCAGACTTACATGAAGTTCTTATCTATTGTTTTTTAACATTTCGCCGGGGGATATTCCATAATGCTTCCGAAAAAGCTCGATGAAATATCCCGTATGAGAATACCCCACCATCCATGTCACTTCCTGCACTGTATGTTTTCCAGTTTTCAATAATCGTATCGCTGCTTCCAGCCGTTTTTCTACAACATAATCATTAACTGTAACTCCAAAGCACCGCTTAAATCCATCCTTTAATTTTTGCTCGTTGATAGCAATCGCCTTTGCAACAATTGGAATTGTGAGGGGGTGGGCGAAGTTCTCACCAATAAATTCCCGTGCCTTCAACAGCGCATTGTAATCTTCCACACTAATACGGATGCCAAAGTCATTTGTAGGAGATTTGCAAATAACCTCGTCGCAGTAAACAGCAATTAACTCAAAAATTTTTCCTTGCAGATAGATCTTTTTCATTTCATCACAAAAGTGGCAAGCAAGGATTTCAGAGAGAGTTTTACTGATGTTTGGTGTGTAGGTATATACTCTTACGGGCGCTGTTTTTCTTGTATCATATAATGCCCCCCTTATTTTGATACAGGTGAAAATTTGCTCAAAGATTTTTTCATCCAAAGTAATGCTAATGCCTTTGAATTTTCTGTTTCCGCATATTTTACTTCGGCACTCCTTAAATGTTCCGTAGCGTACTTGGCTCTGCTGTGCCGCAATTTGAAATTGATGAACAACCTCGTTATTGATGTAAGACCACTCCATATTGCCATCAATGCAAAAAGAAATCTGAAACAGGCTCAAATCGTCGTGCGTTGTTGTCATTTCAATATCTTCCTGTGAAACAAACTCTGATGTTGTCAACAATATTCCATCGGCAATATCAATGTTTTCAATAATACCATCCATGAGGGGAATGAGATATTGATTATCGGCTGTTTTATTCGCCTGCATAATCTGACTTGATGCAGCAATGCTTACAGCGGAGGGAACAAAACGATCCTCAGGGTATGAAATAATAATAAGTCAACACCTCCTTGCGGTTAGCCGCCTCTAACTAATGCGCAAAAATCAATCTGCCGAAAGTACAGGCAGATATTTATATGTAAGTATAGCATTTTTTTAAGTTGTATTCAAGGGCAAGAATGTAAATGTTTTTCCGCCTACAAACACAGAAAAGTTCCTTATGAAGAAGGCAAAAGAAAATCTATCTACACTGGAATCGACAGTGATTTATTTTTCTTTGTGGAGAAGATGGCTGTATGTTTATTTTCTTAATTCATCACTTGACATTGTGGCAAAGAAATGAGCATTTTTTGCAATAATCTGCGCATTGTTGTGCATTGTATTGCATCGAAGTATCCGATATGATGAATTTACAGTAAATAAGCATGAAAAGGAGCGCACACATGAACGCAGCGGAACTGATCGAATATATCCGCACTGCCGAAAAGAAAACGCCAGTCAAGGTCTACATTTGGGAGCGTTTTCCGACGAGCTTTCCGAATGCAAGAGTCTTTCCGGCGGGAGACGGGACAAAAATCGTGTTTGGCGACTGGCGGGACATCGGCCCCGCCGTCCGGGCGCAGCAGGACGCCATTGCCGATATCGTGATCGAAAGCAGCTGCCGCAATTCAGCCGTTCCTCTGCTGGACACGAAGGATCTACGTGCCCGGATCGAGCCGGGCGCCATCATTCGAGAGCAGGTCGAGATCGGGGACGGAGCCGTCATCATGATGGGCGCCATCCTCAACATCGGCGCAAGCGTGGGCGCGGGCACCATGATCGACATGGGCGCGGTGCTCGGAGGCAGGGCGATGGTCGGCGCACGCTGCCACATCGGCGCAGGCGCGGTGCTGGCCGGGGTGATTGAGCCTGCAAGCGCGACGCCCGTCGTCGTGGAGGATGAGGTGCTCATCGGGGCGAATGCCGTGGTGCTCGAGGGCTGCCGCATCGGCCGCGGTGCGGTCGTCGCCGCAGGTGCGGTCGTCATATCGGACGTACCGCCTGAGAGCGTGGTCGCCGGATGCCCCGCGCACATCATCAAGCACAAAAGCGATGTGTCCGCTGCAAAAACAGCGCTGGTGGACGCCCTGCGGGAGCTTTGAGCCGCGGACGCACGACATTCAAAAAGCAGCAAGGAAGGTTTACAAATATGCAAACGCTCACCCCCATGACAGCGGACAGGCGCGCCCTGCACCGCATCCCTGAGCTGGGCGACGAGCTGCCCAAGACCATGGACTATTTACAAAACGTCCTCGGCACGCTCGGCTGCGAGGTGTTTTTCCCGCTTGACAGCGCCGTATGCGCCTATTTTGACTTCGGCGCGGCGGATACGCTGGCGTTTCGCGCTGAAATGGACGCGCTGCCCATTGCGGAGCAGACAGGTCTGCCGTTTTCTTCTCAGCACAGCGGGCGCATGCATGCCTGCGGTCACGACGGGCACATGGCGATGGCTCTGGAGCTTGCCCGCAGGCTGCGCGGAAAGGAAAATCTGCCGCACAACGTCCTGCTGGTGTTTCAGCCCGCCGAGGAAACGACCGGCGGAGCCAGACGGATCTGTGAAACAGGGGTTTTTGAGCGGCTGCGCGTCAAGGCCATTTTCGCCCTGCATCTCTGGCCGGGGCTTCCCGCCGGGACGCTCGCCGGTTTGCCCGGCCCCATGATGGCGCGCTCGGCCGAGGTGACGTTCACCGCCACGGGCCGCTACGCACATTTCTGCTCCGCCGGCTCCGGCCGCGACGCGCTTGCCGCCTGCGTGGCATTTTACAACGAGGCGGCGGCGCTGTCGCTCCCGCAAAGGCCGGAGCTCCTGCTCGGCTTTGGACGCATGGAGGCCGGAAGCGTCCGCAACGCGCTCGCCGGAAGCGCACGGCTGGAGGGCAGTCTGCGCGCGCTCGATGATGCTGCGTTTTGCGGCATCCGGGAGGCGCTGGAGACGATCAGCCGCCATGCCGCGCAAACCAGCGGCTGTGAGGCCACCGTCCATTTCAGCGAGGGCTACCCCGCTGTTGTGAATCCGCCCGATCTGCTCCGCAGGGCTTCTGCGCTGTTTCCCATCGAGGCGCTGACCGCGCCGAGCATGGCAAGCGACGATTTTTCATACTATCAGCAGCGGCTTCCCGGCCTGTTTCTGTTTTTGGGCTGCGGCGAGACATCGGCGCTGCACACGGCGGCGTTCGATTTTGACGAGCGCGTGCTTGAGGCCGGCGTGCGCTATTTTGAGACAGTCGCGGGAGGAACGGTATGGTAGACAGGCTCTGCACATCGCTCGCGGGGCTCTCTTTGAGCGCCATTCGCCGCTATACCGCCCTTGCCGCAGAGCGTGAGGACTGCATCACGCTGACCATCGGCGAGCCGGATCTTCCCACGCCCGCACCCATATGCGAGGCCGCTGTCCGCGCACTTGCAGGCGGCAGTACCCACTACACCGCAAACCAGGGCAGCGCTTCGCTTCGTGCAAAGATCGCCGCCTATGAGGCAAAAACGCGCCAGCTTGACTACGGACCGGACGAGATCCTCGTCACCGCCGGTGCAACGGAAGCCATTTACTGCGCGCTGACCGGCGTCCTCGACCCCGGCGACGAGGTCGTGATCCCGACGCCCGCCTTCGGGCTTTACGAGACCGTGACACGGCTCGCAGGCGCTGTTCCCGTGTATCTGGACACCGCCCGGACGGGCTTTCAGCTGACATATGAAGCGCTCTGCGCCGCCATCACGCCGCGGACAAAGGCGCTCGTGCTCAACAGCCCGAACAATCCAACCGGCGCGGTATATACGGAAGCCTCTCTTGCGGCCGTCTGCCGCGCGGTCGGAGACAGGCCCATCTTTATACTCTGCGACGACGTTTACCGCGGGCTGTGCACGCGGCCCTGTCCGGATCCTGCGGCCCTGCCCGGCCTGCGGGAGCGGCTTTTGATCGCCCAGAGCTTTTCAAAGCCGTGGGCGATGACGGGCTGGCGCATCGGATATCTCATGGGCAGCGCGCCGGTCATCCGAAAGCTCACTGCGCTCCACGGGCATATTCTGACCTGCGCGCCCAGCATGCTCCAGGCCGCCTGTGAGACGGCGCTGGAAACCGACACGGCGCCGATGCGCGAGACCTACGCAAAAAGGCGGGCGCTGGTGCTGCGCCGCCTCCATGCGATGGGGCTTTGCTGCCCCGTCCCGGAGGGCGCGTTTTATGCCTTCCCGGATATCCGTGCCTTCGGCCTTCGCTCCGAGGAGTTCTGCCTTCGTCTGATCGCGGAGGCCGGGATCGCAGCAGTACCCGGAAGCTGCTTCGGAACAGAGGGGCATATCCGCATATCCTACTGCTGCGGCGAGCAGACGCTCGAACGCGGCATGGATCGTCTCGAGGCATTTCTGGAAAAGCTCAAACAGGAAAGAAGAACTTGACGACCTACAGAAACAGGAGGTAGCTCAAATGAAACAGAAAACACTTTTCCGCGGCATCGCCACAGCGCTTGCCACCCCGATGACATCTTCCGGCGCCATCGACTATGACGCCTACGGCAGACTCATAGACTGGCAGATCGAAAGCGGCGTCGCCGGGCTTGTCACCTGCGGCACAACGGGCGAGGCGTCCACAATGACCGCCGAGGAGCACCGCCAGACGATCGCCTTTGCCGTAAAGCGGGCCGCCGGGCGCGTGCCGGTCATCGCAGGCACCGGCGCAAACTGCACCGAAAAAGCCGTCGAGCTGACGCGGTTTGCCTGCGCCGCCGGAGCAGATGCCTGTCTGGTGGTGACGCCCTACTACAATAAGGCCACGCAGCGCGGGTTGATCGCCCACTATACCGCCATCGCGGACGCATCGGACAGGCCCGTGATCCTCTATAACGTTCCCTCCCGCACGGGCTGCAACCTGCTGCCCGAGACCTGCGCCGCACTTGCAGCGCATCCGCGCATCGCCGCCGTAAAGGAGGCAAGCGGAAACATCTCGCAGATCGTATCGCTGTTTCACAAGGCAGAGGCTCATCTGGACGTCTATTCCGGCAACGACGATCAGATCGTGCCCATCCTCGCCATGGGCGGCGAGGGCTGCATCTCCGTGCTCTCCAATGTGCTGCCCAAGGAGGCGGTTCGGCTGTGCGAGCTGTTCTTCTCCGGCGATGTGCGCGGCGCTGCGGCGCTCCAGTGCCGTCTGCTGCCCGTCATCGACGCGCTGTTTTCCGAGGTCAATCCCATTCCGGTCAAGGCAGCGCTGGCAAAAATGGGCTACGGCACCGACACGCTGCGTCTGCCGCTCACCCCGATGGAGGAAGGAAGCCGGGCCGTCCTTCTGAACGCGCTCGAAGCATGGGGTGTTTGAGATGACAAGGATCCTTCTGCACGGAGCAAACGGCGCAATGGGCAGAGCGCTTCGCGCGCTGCTGGACGCCGGATTTGCGGACTGCACCGCAGGGCCCATGGTCAGCCGCAGCGGAAACGGCGCGTTTGCGTCCTTTTCTGAGATCCGGGAATCTGCCGACGTCGTGCTCGATTTTTCCTTTCACACCGCGACCGAAAGCGCGCTTGGCTTTGCGCTGGAGCACGGCCTTCCCATCGTGATCGGCACCACCGGACACACGCAGCAGGAGCGCGCGCGCATCGAGCGCGCCTCAGAGCAGATCCCCGTCTTTTTTTCCGGCAACATGAGTCTCGGCATTGCGGCGCTCCGCAGCCTTGTGCGCGAGGCCGCGCGCCTGTTTCCGGAGGCGGAGATCGAGATCGTGGAGACGCATCACAGCCGCAAGGCGGACGCCCCGAGCGGCACGGCGCGTATGCTCGCTGCCGCCGTTCAAAAAGAGCGGCCGGAGGCAGCGCTTGTGTGTGGCCGCAGCGGCTTTTCACCGCGAAAACACAGCGAGATCGGCATATCCTCCATCCGCCTCGGCAGTGTGACCGGCATCCATGAGGTGCTGATCTCGACCGGAGCCGAAACGCTGAGTCTGAAGCACGAGGCGCATGACCGGCGACTGTTCGCAGAGGGTGCGCTGCGGGCTGCCGCCTTCCTCTGCGACAGGCAGCCCGGTCTTTACGATATGGACGATCTTTTGAAGGGAGACGCCCTATGAAAACAGCAAAATTCGGCGGCACGTCTCTGGCAGACGCAGCCCGCTTCCGGCAGGTAAAGCGCATCGTATCGGCAGACCCGGAGCTGCGCTTTGTCGTGGTCTCCGCCCCGGGAAAGCGCTCTGCGGAGGACAAAAAGGTGACGGATCTGCTGTATGACTGCCATGCCGCTGTAAAAACAGGCGCAGACCCCGAGACTGCCTTTGCACCTGTCGCTGCGAGATTCCGGCAGATCGCGCAGGAGCTCCGTCTCGGCATCGATCTGGAGGCGGAACTCCGGCAGATCGAAAAGGACCTGCGCTCCGGCGCGTCTGCTGCATACTGCGCCAGCCGCGGCGAATATCTCAGCGGGCGGATGCTGGCAGCCCTGCTGGGCTGGCCGTTTCTCGACCCGGCGGAGCTGCACTTCTTTGACGCTGACGGCGTCCCGCAGCACAAGCTGGCGGAGCAGGCGTTAATGTGCAGGCTCCGCGACATGGAGCGTGCCGTCATGCCCGGCTTCTACGGCGGCGGCGCAGACGGCCGCATCCACACGCTGCCGCGCGGCGGCTCGGATATCTCCGGAGCGCTGCTGGCAAGCGCCTCCGGGTCGGATGCCTACGAAAACTGGACGGACGTAGCCGGTATCTTCCGCGCCGATCCCGCAATCGTGCCCAGCGCAAGGGCGATTCCTGCCATGGCCTATGACGAGGTACGGGAGCTCGCGTATATGGGGGCCAACGTGCTGCACGAGGACGCGGTGACGCCAGCCCGGCGTATGGGCATTCCCATTCACATCCGCTCCACGATGCAGCCGGACACCCCCGGCACCCTCGTCTCCTCGCAGAGCCATCCTTCCGTCTGTCCCGTCACGGGAATCGCAGGGCGCAAGGGCTATTGCTCCATACAGGTGGAGAAGGAAAATATGAACAGCGCCGTGGGCTACTGCCGCCGGATTCTCTCGGTGCTCGAAACGCACGAAGTCCCTTTTGACCACATCGCGACGGGGCTTGGCAGCATCTCGTTCATCGCCCCGGCCGCGGCGGTCTCCGCCTGCCGCGAGGCGCTTTTGTCGGACATCTCCGCCGCCGTCCGCCCGGACAGCATCTGCGTTGCAGACGGGCTTGCCATGGTGTCCATCGTCGGACGGGACATGGCGGGAAGACCGGGCGTCTCCGGCCGGCTGCTCGGCGCGCTTGGACGCGCGGGCATCAACGTGCGGATGATCGTGCAGGGCACGCGCGAGATCAACATCACCGTTGGCATCAGCGAGCCGGAATATGAAAAAGCCGTGCACGCGGTGCACGGTGAATTCTTCCCGGAAGCGCCCCAGTGAGCCTTTGATCGCGCTCCTTCTCTTGACTTTGTTCTTTCTCTGGCGCGCCGCAGTCCGCCTTTTCTGATATCCTGCTGCGGAGCGCGGAATCGCTTCGCTTTGTCCGCTGCATAAAAAGCGACCGGCAGCGCTTAACTGCCAACCATCGAAAAGAAGCGGTCGTGGGCGCGTTTGAGCCCACGGCCGCTTCTTGCGTCCTGTTTTATGAAAAAGACGCTTCTTCCGCGCCTCGCGTCAGGCGGGACAACGCACAGACCGCGTACATATAGCCTGCAAGGATCAGCGGTGCCGGCAGCCCGTAAAGCAGCGACGCCGGGATGATACGCCAAAACAGCTTGAGCACACCGATCTCCGCGCCGTAGGTGAAGAAGTAGTTCGCCTCCGGGCAGAGCGTGAGGCGTAACAGGAGATTGATAAGGTGCGCACCTACGGCAAGCAAACCAAAGGTCTTGAGGATCCTCGGGATATCCCTGGGGTCGGGGCGGTAAAAGCCCAGCGTCGCCAGACTCAGGCCGCAGACAACAAGGATTGCGTGGGTCACATAGTAGCCGAAAATTCGCGGCATTAACAGCGAAAAGCCGGAGAACAGAGGCTCCGGGAAGAGCAGCGCCATCAGTGCGCCAAGGGGCGCTACAAAGAAGGAAAAGCCCATGATCGAGCGGTTTCTCTTCCACACGCCCAGCGGGATCAGAAACAGATTGATGTTGCACAGGTGCAGCGGCAGCTCATTGAAAATGCTGAAGCCATTGGGATAGTACGCACGGATATACGCTGCGTCCATGGACAGCGAGAGCTTGTAGCCGGCAAACAGCGCGAGATTAAAAAAGCAAACGCCGATCAGATACCGGGAGCGCCGTGCTTCCGGTTTTCCGCGCAGCAGCAAGAATATGAGCAGCACCGCCGCTGCCGTAAGCAAAAGCAGAAGCAAACGCGGCCCGCGAAAGGGCGTAATAGAAAATTCGTTCATTTCACACGCCGGAACGTCTTTCCGGTCTTCTCCTCAAGGAATCGTTTGAATTCCTCCACCGTCCCGCCGGTAAGAGTACGCTTGTCCAGAGGCTGCGCATAGCGTTTCTTCATCAGAAGGATGATGTAGTCCTGCGACTCAGCCAGTGCGTCGATCAGCTCATAGTGGAATGTGGAGGTGGTGGCCGCCGTAACGACGGTATAGGAATCCTCGCCGAATGCGACATGATATTCCTTTGTGCCCGCCAGCGCGTTTTTGCGGGCGATCATGCCATTGAATCGATCTTGAAACAGCAGAACGGACAGCAGCATCACCTCTACCAGCAGGGAAGTCACCGTTCTGACATCAAGCGAAAAAGGCTCTCCATCGAATGGAATCAGTAGCAATGCGTTGAATAAAAAGACGCTCCAGCCGAAGATGGCCCAAATAATGCTTCTCTTTCGCCACAGCACCCTGCGCATCGCGCGGGCAGCTACGGTCATAGATCGATTCGTGATATCGCTGTGAATTTCAAATGTCATGCATATTCTCCGTTGTAAGTAATTCTGCAACCGCAGGGCGTTGGGGGCCTTGCAGCTGCCGCCGGACATCGCGGCGGGCGCTCGTTCATCGCGTCAGCCGCATCTCATTCTCAAACTGCTCCATGGCCTCCTGCCGGCTGGGGACTTGTGCAAGCGTACAGGAAAACGGCTGGCCGAACAGGGGTTGGGACAGTGTCTCCGCCCAATGCGTCAGCACCTCCGGAGTGAGGGGGCGCTCCTCCCGGAGAAAGATCACCCCGTAATAGGGCGGTACAGACGGGGAAAGCAGCTGTGTCAGCGGGACGCCGCTCCGGACGGAGGCGTTGCAGAAATGCATCTCCGGTGAAAAAAGCGGATAGTACAGCGCCCCGACGAACCAGTCCTGTTCACCGCTTCTGAGCCGCCTTGCCTGCTCCAGAAAGTGCGGAAGATCCGGGTTATCCGGCTCCACAAACTCACCGTCCAGAATGGTCTGGTGAAGGGCAGGGAGGTTATGGAAATCAAAGTGGAAAAAGGGCGCCTTTCCTGCCTCGTCCTCGGAAAGAGAAAACTCCGCCGCATGGAAAGGTTCCCAGTCCTTACAGCAGCGGTAATAGCCCCACCAGTAGTTCCAGTCATAAATATGCAGATATTTTTTTGCTTTGCAGTCCATAGATGTACTCCATTCTGACAATGTGGGCACAAGAGGAAATCACGGGAAACTCTCCGCCCGGCACCAGCAAAGATTCTTTCCAGGCCCGTCCTTTTTGCAAGAGGGACGCTCAAAGGCGGCGCGGTGATCTTCTTATTTGCTCACCGGAATGGAGATCTCGAAAACAGCGCCGGTGTCCCCGTTGCGGGCGCGGATGGTTCCCTTGTGCAGGTGGATGATCTCCCGGGTCAGCGCAAGGCCGATGCCGGATTTTCCGCTCCGCCCCATATAGAAGCGGTCAAAGATGTGGGGAATATCTTCCTCGGCGATGCCGTCCCCGTCGTCCTGTATCCGTATCATCACATGTTGCTTGTCCGCGCGGCAGGTCAGGCGCAGCTCGCTGCGGGCATATCGCAATCCGTTGGTCAGGATATTCGTGACCGCCCTGCGCATCTGCGTATCATCGCAGCTGACCATAACGGGCTCCTCGGGGAAATCCGGCACGATTGCGATGCCGCCGGCGGCTGCCGGCTCCACGGCGCGTATGCTGTCGTATAGCAGCTCCCGAATATCCATCTCTGAAAAGGCAAGCAGCTGCCGCCCCATATCGATTTTCGAGATGTCCAAGAGCTCCTCTACCAGCTCCGTCATGCGGTCGCTCTCCGCCAAAATCACCTCCGCAGCGCCGCCCGCGTCCATCACGCCCGCCTGTATGCCCTCGGCATAGCCCTGTATCGCCATAAGCGGCGTTTTCAGCTCGTGGGAGGCATTCTGGAAGAAGGTCTGCTGCCGCTCCGCCTCCTTTTCAATATCCCGACCGAAGCGGAACCCCAGCAGGCACATGACGGAGGAGATCGCCAGCAGCACCGCAAAGAACGCCCAGTTCAGCGTCACGATATAGCGGGTGATGGGCCCGATGTCTATGTACATGATATAGGCGTACGGCTTTTCCCAATCGTCCTGCTCCTCCTGCACGGACATGAAAATCAGGTGATGCCTGTCCGTTTTGAAGGTATAGCATTGGTTGAGCGATAGATCCCGCCCCTTGCAGTATTCCAGCAGTTCTTTCTCCAGGCGATATGCGTCCCTGTTCCAACCGCTTGATTGATTGGCATTATCCAGCTCTAAAAATACGATGCTTGGCGTAAGGAAGTGCTCCTCCGTGTCATTCCATTCATCGTAAAAAATGGATTCATCATCGGTATAGGGGATGGTGCGGTTCTGGTACTGTGCCTCGCTGATGAGCGCCTTTTTTGCCTCACGCACAAAGTGTGCTGGTATAATGAGGTTCACCGCCAGCATGAACAGTGCAAAGAGCAGCAGAGCCGAGCAAAGGATCAGATACACGATCCGCAGCTTGATGTTTTTCACGTGCGCTCCGCTCCCTTCAGCTTATAGCCAAAGCCCCAGATGGTGCTTACGCTGACGGTGCTGCCCGCTTGCAGCAGCTTTTTCCGGATACGGCGCAGAGTTTCGTCGGTCACGCGGGTCTCCACCTCCGAGTCAAAGCCCCACACCGCGCTGAGCAGCTCCTCGCGGGAATAGGCCTTTTCCGGCTGCTTCATCATATAGCTGAGCAGCCGCAGCTCGGTCTGGGTCAGCGCCACGATCGTGCTTCCGCAAAGGACGGCGTTTTCCGTGGTGGAATAGCGGATATCCCCGTAATGCAGCTCATCCTCTGCCGCCGCCGTTTTCCCCTGTCCATCTCCACGCGGCGCAGCAGCGCCTTCACCTTCATCAGAAGAATGGTCGGGCGAAAGGGCTTGGTGAGATAATCATCGCTGCCCTGACTGATGCCCATGACGTAATCCAGCTCGCTGTCCTTGGCCGTAAGCAGGATGATGGGAATATCGGAAACAGTGCGAAGCTCCCGGCACACGGCAAGTCCGTCCGTGCCGGGCATCATAATGTCCAGGATCACCAGCTCCGCAGGCTCCTGACGAAACGCCTCCAGTAGCGCGTCGCCGCTTTCAAAGGAGCGCACGGTATAGCCGTCGCTTGCGAGGAAGCTATGGAGCAGCTCCCGGATGCTCTTTTCATCGTCCGCCAAATAGATAGAATGCCCCATGTGCCCTCCTTGAAAGCAGCGCCAAATGCTGCGCGTGGGCGCAGCATCGGCATGATGTTGATTTTATACTATCAGAAAACCGCCTTTCCGTCAAAGGGGGCAGATGCCGCTTTCGCAGCCGGTGTTACCCCAGATGGAATCATACAGCTCGCACAGCCGGCTGTCGATCTCCGTAAGACGGTTGTAGTCGGCGATCAGCGCGTCCTTTTCCGCGTCGGTCAGGAAGCCCAGGCTGCGGATGAAGGCTGCCTCATCGTAGTTGTCGAAGTCGTAGTCGTCCGGAAGATCAAAGTACGCTTCATCTACCTTGTCCCACAGGTCGGCGTGCTTTTCGCAGACGCGGTCATACTCCTGCTCCAGGGTGTCGATCTCATCCAGCACCTTGGGGTCGGCCTTTTCCAGTGCCTTCTCGTAAAGCGGCATATTGTCGCAGTCGGGCAGCTTCTCATACAGTGCCTCCATCTCAGCGTCAAGGCCGTTCAGCTCCTTGATGTCCGCCAGAAGCGTTTCCTTCTCCGCTTCCGTCAGGGCGTTGGTACTGCGGATAAACGCCGCCTCATCAAAGTTTGTGAAGTCGTAGTCGTCGGGCAGGGCGTTGCAGATTTCATCCAGCTTTTCCCACAGCGCCGCGTTTCTCTGGAAGATGGCGTCGCTCTTCTCTTCCACCGCCTCGATCTGCTCCCAGATGGCGGCCTCATTCTCGGTGGCAATTTTAGTAACAGGCTCCATTGGTGCGGATGTGGCGGCAAAGGCGGAGGTTGCTGTGCCGATGGCTGTTACCACCAACGCAAGTGCCAATACAAGGCTCCAAATCGTTTTCTTTTTCATGGTATTTTACGCTCCTTTTTAATCGTTTTGGTTGGGCTTCAACCTTGATTGTAGTATACAGGAGAGCGCCAAATACTTCCCCCGCAAAAGTGCATGGAAAGTGTCACAAAAGTGCAACGAGACCAGCCCGGAAAATGAACGAAAGCCCGCTCCACGCCTCAAGGGCAGAAACGGGCGGACGTTCTTATTCTGATTTCACTTCGCGCATCAAGATGGACCTCATTCATATATTTCCCGGTCCGTTTGCAAAGGCAAGCCATTTTGCGCCGTAAAAATCAAAGTAGAAGCGTTGCCCCACCTCGTTTTCCACAAAGCGTCTTTTAATATAATACCAGCCGCGAAGCTCATCTCGCAGGGCGGCGTCCATGGAGATTGGCTCTACCCATACGCAGTCGTACCCGGTAAGCTCGTCCCTTCTCAACGGCATGGTTACTGCCGCGCCGGGTGTTGCAAAGGCCGGAGGCAGAACATACACTTCGGCTGCATCTGCCAGCGACAGACGCATCCCGCTTGCAAAGAGAAGCTCTCCTTCTATCGCATTTACCATTGCCCAGCCATATCGCCTTGAGAAGACGGGTGTATCATGAAAAGCCGGCAGAGCTTCCGGCGGAATCGGCTGAAGCATATCTGCCCGATGATATCGAGCTTCCGGAAGGCCCAGAAGAAAGTCCACGCTCACGCCGTAAAGCTCGGACATCTGAATCAGGGATTCCACAGAAGGATTCTTCCTCTCGCCCTCCCACGCGCTCAATGTCGGCTGCGAAACGCCAAGCATTTTGGCTGCCGCCGTTAGCGTAATCCTTTTCTGTTTTCTTGCCAATCTATATCGCCGAGCCGTAAAAATACCCCCTTCGGCAAACCGCGAAGCTTCGCAGCGCGCATTGTCGGTTATTCTTTGTCCCTATTGACATTGACGGCAACCCCGTTGAATTCCAAATGATCTTCTACCGGAACGATTAACACCTTTTGACCGTCGATGACCTTCGCTTCCACAAGATGGCTGTATTCAGGGTCGATGGAGAGTGACACCTTCTCCGTTTTCAGCTCTACTTTCTTTGCATCAATCAGGTTGGCCGGATTGAGAACGGCGCCTACGCCGAACCGTTCCCCACAGGCAGCTTGAAAAGCTTCCGCCTGTTCCTCCGAAGCACCGCAATCCAAAATAATCTTGCTCACTTCACAGGGGCTGACAGTCAGCGGCTCCGGATCCTCCGTCTCCCGATGCTCTTCAATCATTGCGGCAAGCTGACCGTGGATTGCCTGCACGATCTCAAGGCTGCAGGCGCTGCCCAACGACTCGGAAAGAGCGGATTCAAAGGCCTCCCGCTGTTCTGCGGCCGACATGGGCAAATCGGTATGGAATATTGCGTCGATAAACTCCTGATGCAGTTCTCCCTCTTTGCGGGAGTAGAACAACGCATTGTAGATGTTGGCGCTGCGGTTATCAAAGGCCGGGAACAGGAAGCCCAGCTCCGGCGCAGCGACAGTTTGACTGGCGGCACAATGAAACTCGTTATCTCCGGAGAAGTAGCCCAATTCCGTTTTTCCCGTTTTAACCGGGCAGACCGCACACAGAATATAGGAAAAGACCTCATCCGAGCCCTCGGCTCGCAGGGCGTCCCGATTTCGATGGGGTACATCATAGCTGTCGCTTGCCAGCAGCAACAGATAATTGCTCTCGCCCATGTCCAACGATTGAATGACTTTCTGATAAAATGCCTGCCGCACCCGAGTATCCTTCGCACCGGATGCGCGCAGCTCCATCAACATTCTGTGTTCTTCCCCCGTCATGACCTGTTGGTTGGAAAACACAATATCGATCAGGTTTTTCCCGAGTGCTCCTGACAGTGTCTTTTTCAGCAGGCTGAGGTATTTTTCAGCTTCCTCCTGCGTCACCATGCCAAGCGACTCGTCCAAATCGGTTATAATCTCCTTATTGCTATTGACAAAGCAGCCGTAGATACGGTTGATGGCATTTTTATCCGGCTTCCAGCGGCGCCGCAGCTCGTTGAGTTCTTTTTGGTTCATTGGTTTTATCAGACCTTTCGTTATGATATTTGGTTGGTAGCATTGTGGCAGTTCAGATACATGTTCGGCTTTTCACCGTACTTGACATTCCGCATCAGCATTATGCCTGTATTTGAGCATCATTTCTTTTACGACAGGCGGCCAACCTCTTCACAAGAGAATTCCAAATGATGCTCTTCGCAGTATCTGCGGATCACGAGAAGCATCATTTTTGTCGGAAGTGACCTTCCGTTTTCCCATCGGTTTACGGAGGTATAGCTGACACCCAATTCTTTGGCAAGCTGAGCTTGGGACAGCCTCCGTTCACTGCGCAGTTTCAGAATCGCATCTGCAAAGGTCATTTGCTCCACCTCTCTTATGTAGCACAGTATAGCATATTATGCCTTCACTAAGCAAGCCCGGAATTGTAAATCCCATTCAACAAACAACGGGAGTGTTAGTTAAAAAAATTAGAGTTGACTACGTATCCCTCCATATTGCAAGACTGCCGCTCGGCAGTTTTCGCTGTCGGGCGGCTATCTCATGCTTAAAGCAATATATTCAGGGTCTGCAGAGCAATGCTGATTACGGAAATAAGCACCTTGCATCCGTTCTCGCCTTTGAAAGATTAAACTTTAGAGAAACATACGCCCCAGACGAAGGAGGAAACGAAGTTATTACAAATAGTGGCGATCATCAAGCCGCAGCTAAGCCTGCAAGTAGTATTGATTACAGGAAAGGCAATCAGACACAGGACAACATTCTGCCGCCCCTACATCTTGCTTATAATTCATCCTCCGTCCGCTTTTGCAGGAGGGACAAGCCCAAAAAGCAGAGTGCAGAGAAGGCGATGCCGCAAAGAATGTATATCCAGTTAAAGAACAGCAGATTGAATGCATACCGCATGGGCATCCGTGTAAAGAGCACCGCATACGGCTCAATCGTTCCAATTGCCTCCATGACTGCCGTGACACGGAAGGGACTGACCCCGCATAGATACGCCCCAAGGAAATACAGCGCCAGCTTCTCGACAATAGCTGGGAGCAGGATGCCAAGCGCATAAAACAGTGGCTTGCGCTCCGTGCAGCGCTTCCACAGAAACAGCGCCCCGAAACAATATGGCAGCAGCGCAAGGCAGACTCCTTGAGCAGTCAGGTGCAGTTGTAGGCCAAAGACAAGAAAGACCATGCGGATCATGAGGTAGCCTGCAAGGATGATCAGCCAGCAGATCAGCAGGGATCTCCATTTGATTTTTCCGTGTGTGATTGCGTCATTGCTGTACATTTTATACCTCCCAAAAATCATCATTTTTTCGGCCGCTGCGGTGCGAGTGCACACCCGCACCGCACACATTATCTGTCATTGGTCAGATCCCCGTTACCGCTGACCGGAATGACTTCTCCCAAGTGGGTCGGCTCCAGCTGGAAGATGCATAAGACAAAATCCTTACACCTTGCAAGAATCTCCCGAAATTCCCGTCTGGGCTGACCGGCGTATGTGTGGTAGTCGGAGGGAACTCCATATGCGTCTATTCCAATCCGGTCGGCTATATACAGCGCACGATACAGGTGATACTCCTGCGTTACGATGATTACCTTATCCACTTTAAAGATTTCTTTGGCACGGTATACGGTCTCATAAGTAGAAAAGCCAGCGTGGTCCATAAAAACGTTTTCGGATGGTACACCATGTTCCACTGCATGTTGCTTCATGGCTCCTACCTCATCGTACTCTTTGCGTCCATGGTCGCCGCTCATCAGCATCTTCGGCGCTGCGCCCATCTCGTACAGTTCCAATGCTCGTGACAGACGATCTCGAAGCATATGGCTGAGGCTTCCGTCATCACGCACCTGGCAGCCAAGCACAAGAATACAGTCCACGCCATCCAGCTCTGCCGCCTGTGCAACGGAAAGCAGCCGTCCTTCACCGACATCTTTTACATAACTGTTCACAACAAGCAACACACCACCCCCAACTACCGCAAGACAAAGCATCACGATTAAAACCGTTCGGAGCGTCCTTCTTTTTACCCTCATTCTCTGTTCTCTGACATTGTTTTTGACCCTTGGCTTCTTTTTTGTTTGAGGATGCAAAAGTCCACGACCGCTGCAATAACCGCAACAGCAGCAATCACGATAGCAGAGAAAAACAGGAGCTTTTTCATGCAGAGTTCCTCCTTTCGTCATAAATTCTCATTTTTCAAGGCGTCGATGGGATTGTCCTTTTTTACCTTGCTCATTGAATACATCATGGTGGCGAATACGACCAGAAACACGCTCAGTACGGCGATGCCGATGGCTGCCCACGGTAGATGGAAGGAGGTTTCATAGGCCGTTGTGACTGCGCGGTAGATGAGATATGTAATGCCGCAGGACACCGGCAAACCGAGAAGCAGTGCCTTGGAGCCGTACAGCAGGCACTCGCAGTTCATCATCCTGCGAAAGCCCTTCTGCGTCATGCCCACCGATTTCAGCATGGCAAACTCCCGACGGCGCAGGCTGATATTCGTGGAGATCGTATTGAACACATTGGCCGCGGCAATCAGGGAGATCAGCACGATAAAGCCGTAGGCGAATACCCGGATAATGGTTACGACATTCCGGTTTGTCTCGGCGTTTGCGGCATAGTCGAAGAGCTGCCGGCTGCTGAGACCGTTTTCCGTCAGCACGGTCGCCAGATTTTCAAAGCTCGCGGTGTGATTGCTCGATGTGAGGAAATACTCTGTATTACGGAATTGATTCAGCGCCGCCTCGGGAACCACGCTCTCCAGCATGCTGTACGGATAGATCATATTGATGGCCACCGGCGTGCTGCGGCTGACAAAGAACGGAGCTTCCTCAATGGTTTTTTCGGACCGCAGCGTGTATTTTGCAAAGGATTCCCCGTAGGGCAGCTCAATGATGTCGCTCTCGTTGTCTCTGTTTTGATAGAGAACGACCTTATTGCCATTCTCATCGATCCGGCTGTCTTTTCTGTAATATCCGTCGATCTCTACATAGTAAAGGCCCTCGATCATGCACCCATCGCCCTTGAGCGTGTCCAGCGTGACATACTTCTCAAGCTGGCGGTCAAGCTCAATGTTGCGATCCAGGGCAATGCCCAGGGGCTTGTCCCGGTCATAGTAATCCGCTTCCTTCAGGTTGTACTTTTCCAGTAACCTGTTGAACTCGGCGTCCGCAACGAAGTACAGATAACCGGAGATGCCAAGCTCCTTCGGCGCTGCGTCCTCACGCTCCATGCCGAGGTTGGAAAAACGGTCGGCAAACATTGCCGTGACATATTCGCGGGAGATGTCGCCCTGCAAAAACTGCTTCTTGGTATATGTTCCGCCGGTGACATTCTGCTCGGAGAAAAGCAGCTCCAGAAGCGCATCGGGCGTCATGGCGGAGGAAGCGTCTGACTCCGCCGCGTAGATCAGGTCGAATTGATCGGAGGCCAGCCCTCCCTCGGCGGATTCCATCATGTAGTCGGTGAAGGCCGCTGCAGAAACAAAGAGGACGATGCTCATAAAGAGGCTGACGACGGTGGTTCTGTATTTTTTCCGGTTGCGCTTATAGTGCTTGCCGGCAAGGACGCCGGGGAGTCCGAACAGCTTGTAGGCGAGCTTCGAGGTTCGGACGGGTCTGCCGCTTACCTTGATGTCCATGCTCTGGCGGATCGCCTCCACGGCGGAAACTCCGGTTGCCCTTTTTGAGGGAATCCATGCCGAGATCAGAACCGTGACAAGTGCAATGACCGCAGCAATGACGACAGCCTGCCACGAAACACAGAGCCGCATGGGAATGTCCACACGGACAATGGAGAAAAATTTATCTCCGATCAGGAGGAGCGTTATGCCGATACCGCCGATACCCACCAGAATGCCCAGTGGGATGCCGACAATGCTGACCGTCAGCGCCTCAAACAGCACCATTCTTCGAAGCTGCTTTCTGGTGGCGCCCACCGAGGACAGCAGGCCGAATTGCCTTGTCCGCTCCGAAACAGAAATGGAGAATGCGTTATAGATGAGCGATACAGAGCCGAACACGATCAGCGCGATGATGATGGCGGCAAGACTGTAAAACGCGGTAAGGAAGGAATCGAACGGAGCCGTGCCGGAATACAGCAGGACCTTTGTATTGTAGGCATAGCGATACTCTTGCGTATAGCCCATTTCCTTCATGAAGTCATACACCCCGGCGGGCTTGTGCAGCTTGAAATAACAATGAATCGGAGACTGATCGGCGGATTTGGTGTCCGCTGCCGTAAGCGCTGTGTACCCGGGCGCGGAATAGTCCTCAAAGGTAGGCCTTTCATAGATACCGACCACCGTGTAGGTTCTTGGTTCGGTGTTTTCGAGCCTTTCGCCGCTCATGATCTCCACCTGCGTTTCGCTGTCATAGGTGTATACGGGCGTGTCCTGTCCCAGCCTCCGGCCGTCAAGTGTCCTGTCCCCCACGTCAAGCGTGACGGTGTCGCCGAGCTTATAATTCACCTTGCCGTTTGATGTCAGGTGCTCCGGCAGAATAATTTCCGTGGAGTCCTTCGGCAGCGTACCTAAAATGAGATGCACCGGCATTGTCTCAAAATAGCCGGAGGCCACATCGCCGCCAAGCACATACAGATAGGGCTTTCGCTCGTTGGCGCTGTCGATCTTCGCGTAACCCAGAACCTGCGCGTAGGCTGCGGAGAAAACCCTGTCGGAATCGCGGATGTCCTCATAGTCCTTATATGCGGCGTCATAAACTGCTCCGTACCAGTCCCCGTCGATGTGGATCGCACAACGCAGCACGAAATTCTGCATACTGGAGACAAGGGTCGTGGACGCGCAGATCATCGCCGCCGAGAGCATAATGCCGATGATCGTGACGACAGTTCTCGTCCTGTTTTTCTTCAGGCTCTCTAAGGTTACCTTGTTGAAAACATTCATCTGCGGATCACCTCGTCTCTGGTGATTTTCCCGTCCTCAATGGAAAGGATTCGATCCGCCTGCAGTGCGATGCTCTCGTCGTGGGTGATGACAATAAGGGTTTGCCCGTATTTTTCGTTGGAAACCTTCAGCAGCTCCACGATCTCCCGGCTGCTTCTGGAGTCAAGATTTCCGGTGGGCTCGTCGGCAAGCACCACCGCAGGCGCGTTCATCAGCGCCCGACCGATGGACACCCGCTGCTGCTGGCCGCCGGAGAGTTGGTTCGGCAGGTGGTTCTCCCGGCCGGTGAGCTTCAGAATGGTCATCAGTTCAGCCAGTCGATTTTGATTGATCTTCTGCCCGTCCATAAGTACGGGGAGCGTGATGTTTTCCGTGACATTGAGCACCGGAATGAGATTGTAAAACTGATAGATCAGTCCCACCTGACGGCGGCGGAAGATAGCAAGCTGTTCCTCGTTCTGCGCGTACACATCTTTGCCGTCCATAAGCACCCTGCCGCCCGTAGGCCGGTCCACACCGCCGAGGATGTGAAGCAGGGTGGATTTGCCCGAGCCGGAGGGGCCGATCACGGCGACAAACTCTCCCTTCTCCACCGAAAAGGATACGCCGTCCAGCGCCCGCACCTCGTTCTCGCCCTTGCCATATACCTTTGTCAGGTTTTCCACTCTCATAATCTCCATATCGGGATACTCCTTTCGCTTTTTACACCCTCATTCTATTTTGTCAAGGTGACACGGCGGTGACTTCCGGGTGACGGATCCGTCACTTCATAAAAAAGGGAGCCGCCGGTCAGACGGTTCCCTTATAAAATCGGATGGTGAACATGGCTCCTGCGGGCTTGCGGTTCTCTGCCTTTACGGTTCCACCCTGACCGGTTATGATCATGCGCGACAGCGCAAGCCCGATACCGAAGCTCTTGCCGTCGGAGTCCTTGCCCTTATAGAAGCGCTCAAAGATGTGGGGCAGATCCTCCGGAGAAATGCCCGTGCCGTTGTCCTTAATTATAATTTCGGAATACAGGGCGTCTTCGGCTGCGTCAATTTCGATCCTGCCGCCCTCGGGGGTGTGCTCCATGCAGTTCTTCACAATATTGCCGATGGCCTCGCAGGTCCACGAGAGATCTCCCCGGAAAGCTCCGTCCGCATGGATGCGCAGCGCCTGCCTGCGCAGCTCCACGGGAATGAGCAGGGTCACACAGGCCTTTTTGAGCAGCTCCTCCAGACTGACCTGCTCCTGCTTGAACTGCACCGTGCCGGCGTCCAACCGTGAGATCTTCAGAAGTGTGGTGATCAGCCAGTCAATGCGGGAGAGCAGCTCGTAGAGCTCATGGATAAGCTGCTGCCTGCGCGCGTCGGTCAGCTTCGGCTCCGACAGCAGTCCAATCAGCAGATTGATAGAGGTCAGGGGCGTGCGGATCTGGTGAGAGATATCTGCGATGGAATCGGCAAGATACGCCTTTTCCCTTGTCAGCGTTTGCTGCTGCTCACGCAGGCGTATGGTCATCTTATAGATCTCACTGTGTAGGATGCTCAGCTCACCCTCTGAATAGCTGTCAAAATCGATCGAACTGTCGCCGTGCAGAACCTGATTGATATCATCCGCAAGGGAAGAAAGCCTCTGATACCTCTTGTATGTACTGACGCAGAAGACCAGCATAAGGAGCAGAGAAAGCCCTGCGGCTGTCAGCCCGGCGCGAATGTCGAAGAAAAAGCAGACGGCGCAGGCGGCTGCGGAGAGCAGCAGCTGCCACAGCAGTGCCTTTCGTACCTCTTTGTTTTTCAGCAGCTTGATCATGCGTCCACCTTATATCCTGTCCCGCGAACCGTCAGAATGATCTTCGGGTCGGTGGGGTCATCCTCAATCTTCTCCCGCAGCCGCTTGATGTACACCGTCAGCGTATTGTCATTGACATACTCGCCGGCAACATCCCAGATGGCGTCAAGAAGCCGCTCACGGGTAAGCACGATTCCCCGATTGTTGATGAAAAACAGCAGAAGCCGGTATTCCAGTGCTGAGAGGAACAGGTCCCTACTATTCTTCACCGCCGTGCCCTTTTCGGTGTCCACCACCACATCACCGAGCTTCACCGTTTTGCCCATGCTGCCGGTGAGTCGGAGCACATTTCGGATGCGGGAGATAAGCTCTCGTGGGCGAAACGGCTTTGGAATGTAATCGTCGGCGCCCAGATCGATGCCCGTAACGGTGCTGAACTCGTCGCCGGACGCGGTAAGGAAAATAACGGGGACATCAAACTCGGCCTTGATCGCTCTGCACGCCGCAAAGCCGTTGCCCTCCGCCAGAGACACATCCAACAGCACAAGATCCACCTTTTCCTCCGCAAGCAGCTTCATGGCCGCCGTCTGCCCGGATACACTTCGCACAAGATACCCTTCACTGTTCAGATATTCGCTCAGGCTCGCAACGATAATTTTATCGTCTTCTACCAATAGTATCTTTATCATAGTCAGTCCTTTATTCTGATTGCCGCGGAATTACAACCACTTCCCGATGAAGCCATATTCCACACGGTTGCCATTGTCCCATTCTGCAATCACACGGTAAACAAAGCTGCCGCTTTTCAGATCGAACGCATATCCTCCGTCATACGGAAGAATTTCTGTGATTGTCTCAACCTCACCGCCGTTTTGGGGGACGCATTGTATCCGCACTGTATCCGGCTGCACCTCGAAATATAACCAGACTTCATTGGACCTCCGGTGGGAAACCAGCCCTGCCCTGACTGCCGTGATCTCCGGCAGAGAGGACTCTTCGCCGATCGCAGGCCCGCATCCAATGATGGAGCTCATGGTTCCATCTTCATTCGGTTCCGGGGACTGCCAGTAGAAGGCGCAGGAGGGAGCCGTGATTTCATCTGTTTCACCCATTGACCCGGACATAACATTCACCTGAAGCTCCGGTACGGTGATTTGGTCGGAGGGCTGTACCTCCTTATACGGCAGATTCATTTTTACTTCAAACTCTACCCAGTTTGCCATCGGCTCGGAATACTCCGTGCCCTCCTCGTACCGGAACTCCGTCTGCAAGCGGTATCGTTCCCCGGCTATCAGGTTATACGGAGCCGTCAGGTCATAGGAGAGCTCGTTATCCATGCCGCTGGGAAGGCTGTACTGAATAGCGGGATAATCAACCTGCCGTGCGGGCGTGACCTTTTGCCATACACCGTCTTTCATTTGATATAGCTCAAACGCCTGCCCGTAGGCAATCGTCTTGCCGGAATCGTTTTTCCAGCGCAGGTCGAGTCGGAGATTCACGCTCCCGCCGCCAATGCGCATAACCTCAAAGCCTACGCCCTCGGCATCGCTTCCCGCGTCAAGAACGCGAAGCAGCTCGTTCTCCGGGAATTGTGGCTCCGGCTGCTTCTCGCAGCGATAATATGTCACCGCCGCAAACGCACATGCGGCAATAGTAATTATGGCAAGAACAACCACCCATATCGCGGAAACCTTTCGTTTCATCATTGTGCACCTTCCTTTCTATTTTTCGTTGACTGCGTTATGGTCATACGCTGCCGCCTCCCTCCGCAGCTCGTTGGAACGCATGATCTTTTCGGACAGGCTGGCGAGGAAGCACTGGAGCAACTTGACACCGATGGCGGGATGCTCCTCCAGCAGAGCCTTCAACCGCCCTCTGGAGATGCACAGCAGCTCAGTGAACTCTGCCGCCGTCCCGCTGAGGCGGAATACACTGTGGGAAAGGCAATTTTCTCCCAGAAAGCTGCCCGGCGTGAGATACGCAATCTCCAGCGGCGCGGAGCGGCTGTTTGCTTCCCGGTTGGCAACAAGCCGCAGCTTGCCCTTGAGAACAAGACAGACCTCCTCATTGTAGTCGCCGCTGGTGAATACGGTCTCATGCTCGTAGTAGGTTTTTACATGGCAGTAATCAAAGAAAACCGCATGCTCTTGCTCAGTAAAAACAGAAAATATCGGCAGCTTCGCCAATACAGCCAGAAGCTCCTCCCGGGTGAGCCTTCGGCGGTGCTCCTTGTCGAGATGAATCTCTGGTGCGGAAATATTGTGCCGCTCCAGCACGGCGCGGACGGCGTATCGCTCCTGCCGTACAAGACGGATGAGCTTTTCCCATTGTGCTTGGGTGTCCAGATAGGCTCGGAAGGCGTCAAAGGCGGGCGGGGCATTGTGCTTGGCAATATAGATGTTCCGCATGGCTTCCATAGCGGCATCAGGATTGTTATTTGCAAGATATTGCGATGAGAGCATCATGCTGCTTCGATAGATCTTCTCGTCCAGATCCGGCTTGAGAAATTCCCCGGGATAGGGGTCAAAGTCCTCCGGACTGACATGGACAAGATTCCCAGTTTTGTGCTGAGACTGCATTTTGGCGCGCTGATATACAAAACGGTAAATATCCTCCCGCAGACGCTTCCATTGGGGGTGGGACTTAGGCTGCGGCAGATGCTTGATGGACAAGGTATTATCCAGAAAGAAGCTGAAGCCGAAGATCCGACTGTTTATAAGATAATCCACATCCTCACCCCGGGTTACAAGGGGATCAAAGGGTACACACTCGAAAAGCTCTCTGTGCAGGATCATGGCTCCGCCGAAGGCAAAGGGTGTGCGCTTGAGCCGCGGTCCGCTGCCGATGGTCTGGTCAAAGGCGCGCGCCTTGCAGCCGAAGCGGTCCCAATAGGTCATCCACGGCTCCGGTCTTACATCGTCATAATACTGCCCTTTGCTGTTGAGATAGTAGCCGGCAACTCCGTGCACGATGTCTCCGTAAACTCTTCTGCCCAGAAATTCCAGTGAGCGCGGCACAAAGTCCGGCAGCTCGAAGACCTCGTCATCGTCGATGAGCAAAGCAGCATCCGCCGTCAGGATGGAGGCGGCCAGCAGGCAGACGTTGCGCACGTTTGAGTATCCGAACATGGACAGGAGCTGGACGCCCCGATCGTTCAGTCCGGCTTTTCTCAAGATTTCAGTTATCTCACGCAAATCTCCCGCAGTGAACAGGTATGTCTCCGCATTCAGCTGCGCCCGGCCCACGATACGGAGCACCTGCTCATAGGCCGCCGCCTCTACCTCCGGGGTGGTAGGACAAATCAGAATCACCAGCTTGAAGTCTTTTTCACTGAACTGCTTCATGCTGACTAAGGTGCGCTCCAGCGTTCCCTCCTGATCCACCGGAGTGGGATGGTCATAGACGGCATCGCCCTCCTGCCAAGGGTCGCCTGTTTTGCGGCACCAGTAGGTGGGGATTATCATGGTTTTCCTCATACGGCTCGCCCTCCTTAGCTCGAAAAATCTCTTACAGCGCGTTGGTAGACCTGCTCCAGCTTTGCCACGAACTGTGCCTGCGCAAAATTGCTGCTGGCATAGTGTGCGATGATGTCACGCCGCTCCGGCTCTGTATGATGTCTCGTCAGTTCATTCAAAATCGCAGCGCAGAAAGATTCCTCGTCCTCCGGAGAGACCAATGTTCCCACTTGACTGTTAATAAACTCCGGCAGACCGCCTTCATTGGAGCCGACAACAGGCAGTCCGCAGGCCATCGCCTCCAAGGCAACAAGGCCGAATGGCTCACGGCGGGAGGGCATTACAAAAACATCCGCCGCGTTGTAGAGCCGCCGCAGCTCGTCCTGCTTCTGGTTGCCAAGGAAGAAGGTGTTCCTCAGACCAAGCTGCTTGTGCAGCTCTGATAATCGCTCCCGTTCCTCGCCGTCGCCGGCAATCAGTGTGATGAACTCCCGATCCGCCAGCCACTCATAGCGGCGCGCCGTACGCAGCAGCATATCCACGCCCTTAAATGCCGCCAGCTTCCCGACAAATAAGACAATGTACTCTCCGCGGTAGGGAAGACCAAGCGAGGAAAAAAGAGCGTCTTTATCCACATCTTCCCGATAGAAAACATCCTCATTGTAGCCGTTGGGCAGCAGCAGAAGCTTATCCGTCGCCATAGGAAGCTGCTCAATAGCAAGGTCCCGATTGTCTGCGGAGATGGCCAGTACTTTTATACTTCCCGCAACGGCCTCTTCGGCAAAGCTCTGAAAGGCAGGCCACTTTTTGCAGCCCATCAGCTCCGTCCCATGTATGGTTATGACCAGAGGAAGGTTACACAGGGAAGCCAGCCAAGAGAGACACCATGCGTGCTGTGCATGAATGATATCTGGGTGAAACTCTTGCAATGCCTGTCTCAAGGCAGCAGAGAAGGCTGTAAGATACCGTGTAAGCTGCCCGACACCTAAGTCCGCAAATGTAGTCCGGCTTTGGGGATGTGTGGTGAAGCAAGGAAAATTAAAGGGGAGCTCATCTCTCTGCACTTTATCCTTTGAAAACATCACCGGGTGCATTTGGATCCCGGGCAGCACAGGGAACGGCTGGTTTTCAGGAAAAATGACCGCAACCTCATGCCCACGCTTGCGCAGATGCAGCGCAATATTTTTGGTGTAGGTGCCGCTACCCGATCCTTCTAGCGGGAAATGATTGATCAGCAATACTTTCATCGTCTAAACCACCTTTCTGTTAACTCGGTCCATGCCTCCTTCGTCTTTTGATGCTGTTTCACCATATCCGGCAGCCACGCTTCCGCTGCGGACTGGATATCCGGAAGATATAAGAAGCGCCTGTCGTTTGTATAGCGGTACAGTGCTTTCGCTCCATCCGACAGTCTCCGGCCTCTCTCGAAAAGCTCCGTGGGCGCATGCCCCGTCTTCCAGCGGAGAAACACATTGCGGCCGATCCAGCCCGTACAGGCATAGTAGAGCCTGTCCCGAACACTGCTGTCATTTTTGAGATCCGGAATCTTGGGGTAATCCCCATAAGTATCATGGAAGATAGGCGTTTGGATATCCAGACATTTGATCTGGCTTCGGGATGCCGCCAGTCCCACGAGCGTATCCTCACCTCTGGCGAGGAGCGGAGTCTTATTGTAAAAATAGTAAGGCGAGAAAAACGGCGGCAGTGTCGTCAATGCGCTCATGCGGATGCCCATGTTTCCACCCAGAACCTTTGTGGTGGGCTGCAGCTCAGGTGTCCCTGCTTCCTGTACAATAAGCCCGCCGCGAACCTCGCTGCTCTGCCAAAACTCCGCCATATCCTCCTTGTGGAGGCCCCATAGCAGGTCTGCCATTCCCTCAAAGGAAGCCGGAGGCAGGATGTTGTATCCGCTGTAATCACTGCTGGTGATGGTCGCCCCCAGAGACATCCCGTATAGATGCGCTCCGATAAAGTCGACCTCCTCAAACCCAACCTCTCCGTCAGGTGTTCGATGTAACACGCTAGGCTGCACATCCGAGTCCACAAAAATCAGATAGTCCACGCCTGTGAACAGCGCTTCCATCAACACCTGGTTCCGATTAAAGCCATAAGGAATCAGTCCGTGCGTATCAATCAACGGGCAGAACAAAAGCTGCTGAATGGATGAGAATCGGACGCCGAGCTGCTTCAAAATCATATGCGCTCTTTCATAGTTCTGAAGCCGGATCAGAGAAACCTTCGCCTTGCGCTGCAATTCTTGAATCGCCTCCGGATCAGCCTCATGAGAGTATACGACAATCACGCGTTCAATCGGGTGGTCATACTTCTCGGCATTATCCAGAAATTCTGTCAGCGGATGCGCAGATATAAGATTCCGCACAATCATTCCGATAGCAATTTTCATTAAAAACCCTCCTTGCTCTATCCTGTACGGCCGCACATTCTCATTATCTCAAAGGAGCGAGAAAACACAGGCTTGAACGGAGCAGGAGGGCTCTTGCCGCCTTCTTTATTGATACAGAGGAGATTCTCTAAAGTGCCGTCCTATGCGCCCGTCGTTATTGTTTTCTGAAAACAATAAATGGACAAGGATAAGCACCCTGAATACACCGCCGTCTTTTCTATAGGCATCTCATGTTATGATACCGCCTACATCTCCTGCCTCCTTCGCACTGCCTGATCTCAATTGGTAAACAAAGAACCATCGTAAAAAGGTTCGTGTTTTTCCGTTATGACGAAAGATCTAAATTTCCCAATTCACTTCATGCCCTAAAAAAGAAAATCGCACAAGCAGACCTCTCGGTCTAGCTTATGCGCCGCTAATCCTAATTTGGTTTTGACAACTCCTACTGAGGAGGCTACACCAATATTGCATTCGCACAAAGCTAAACCGGATAAGATAAATGATAAACATGGCAGCAGCCTCCCTTCTATCAACGAATACTTTGGATTATTGTTATACTTTTCGTCAAAAAGCCCTTTTGCGCAACTCTTCTCTTTCGCCGCGGAGATTCTTGACAGGGGTTGCAATGGAATATGTGCTGAGATACGCAAGCGCCTCTCCATCTGGAACCGCCTCCGCGTCTGATCTTGTTTCTCCGCGTTTTCCGTGGCTGCTTCTACACGGCAATTTTAAGTCAGACGCTGTGCGGATACGCTTTTAAAACGCACATTTCTTCCTCTCCAAACAGAAGTGACAGTTTTATTATATGAAAAAGATGGCACATTTTCAAGAGGTTTTTGAGTTTATTACGGCTTGAGCTGATTGCTTCGATATTTTTTCTCAGATGTTGCTCTGCCATACAGTGGTGTCTTCTCCGGCACAAGCGTTTTTTATCGAAGCGCTCCTACCAGCACAAAACGGGCATCATCAAACTCATAGCTACAGGTAGAGAGCGTCAGAATACGATCAGAGGCAATCGGTGCAATCTCGCTGGTGAAGCAGGAACGGTCAGCCGCATTCTGAAGCCAGACTTCAAATTCCGCTTCCGTAAAACCAATTTCCCACGCATCGTCCCGTGGCGCGGCAACATACCCCGCGAAGAACTCCACTTTATAGTTTTTGTCCGGTGTTATCAGCAGTGCGACCGGATGCTCATCAAAGAATTCCTGCTTTTTATATTTATCAAGGTCTGTAAACATTGTGCCGTTCTTCATATGATGTCCGTAAATTATGGAGTGCCGGTCGGCAAAACTTGCGTCGTTTCGGAAATCCAGGAATATACAGCCGGATCCATTCCACTCGCCGCTGAACAGGTGCTTCAAATAATAGCTGTTATCCTCTCCCTGTACAATCGGATAGTTGACCTTCGTTCCTTCAATGTAGATCCATGCAACGATATCAGGGTTGATCTCACGCAGTGCAGCAAAATCCACCTCAGGCCAAACCGTGTCGTCCTCATCAGGAAGTGTTTCTGCCCCGGCTGGTTTGTTAATAACAGGTGGCTGTGGTTCGGCAGTTTTCTGGGGAAGCGAAATCATGTGACTGATATCCTCGTAAGCAGCTTCACCGGTGTGATACTCGGATCTAATCACCCATATCTTCCATGCAGAAAACGACATGACTGCGAGAAGAACGGCTGTGAGGCCGCCTAATAACAATTTATTTTTCAGTTTCATGTTTTTCCTCCTGCTGCTTCACTAATCGGTAAAATGTGCTCCTCTTTAGGCCGAGCTGGCGCATTGCGGCAACTGCCGTAATTGTACCGGACTTCCACTCAGGATAGAATTGATTCCAGTTTGGCGGAAAGTCTATCATTGGGCGCCCCAAATGCTTCCCCGCCTCTTTTGCAATGGCGATCCCTTCAGACTGTCGCCGCTTTGTTGTGATACGCTCCTGTTCAGCGATACTTGCAAGCACTTCAATCAGAATGTTGTTTATCATCTCAAAAATCCAGTCCTGCTCATCAGGAAGTTCCACCATGGTAGTCGGGATGTCAAGGATTTTGATCCGAATGTGGTGCTCCCGGAAGTATTCCAGCTCTTTCTTGATGTCAATCTTTCTCCGACTGAGTCGATCCAGCGATTTAACAATCAGGGTATCTCCGTCGCGGAGAAAGTGATTCTTCAGCGACCGGTACCCCTCGCGCTCCAAATCCTTGCCGCTTACCTTGTCCGTAATGATATCCCTCTCCTCCACGCCGGCATCCATGAGGGCCTTGAGTTGCCGATCCAGATGTTGTTCTCTCGTAGATACACGGGCATAGCCGTATGTCTTTTTCAACTTGTTTTCATCTCCTTTTCCGTTTCAAAAGCTCATGCCTTTTTCGGACATATCCAAAAATGACAAAATAACTTTTTCGGACACAAAATCATATCCCGATTGTCTGCCTGTTGGTAACGCCGAAAAGGTCTACCTTTTCAGATATCCTATTACACGGAGGAGAGAGATGAATTACAGCAAACAGTTGTTGCAGTTTCAAATAGGGGCAGATAGGAGACTCGGAAAAGAGAATTCTGAAGTATGGCAAACAGCTCACTTCCTTTGAACTGCAACGATCGTCCTGTTTTCTCAAAAAGTCTCCCTCAAATCAATGCACAATATCACTGGACGGAGAAAATGGCTTTCTCTTTTGTCATTGCGATAGACTTTTTTGATTTTGGGGATAAAAAAGACCGCTGACTGTACGCACACGGCGCGGGTCAACGGTCAGTTTTTCGGTGTTCGGTTTTTGTGTTCAGCTTGACAAACTGGAAGTTAGCGATTTCTTTTTCCGGTATTCTCTGTCCCACGGATTTCCTCATGATAGAAATAATCTACGATCACCGGATGTCCCTGCGGGACTCTGCCATAAGGCATTTCATTATCCACAAAGGGACAATCATACTTCTTAGCCATTTCCTCAGCTTTTACTTCAAGTGCTTCAAAGTAGCTGCGGTTATGCT